>FZPS01000185.1_pt106 | contig 75002 bp, 56 predicted proteins | sample 1817821 | NCBI WGS metagenome assembly FZPS01 (sample SAMEA104158645, study PRJEB21678) | metagenome | place: Germany | collected 2015-04-21
GGTTTATTTTGGAAATATTCATTTGTATTTTGTATTTCTATGTTTGTAAGTTTAATATTTTCAATATCACTATCACTCATTATAATTTTTTTACTTGTAAATGGGCTTTTAGACTTATTATTAGCAGTAGTATTATGCATTATTTGGTTATATTTTGCTATGCATAGAGCAGGTTTATCGTACTTAATAGTTTCTCCTTTTAATAAAATTAGTATTTTGTTACAATAAGTATATATCATGTTTGGAGTATGGGTTACAATAAGAATTGTTTTCCCATTTTTTGCCATTTTTTCTATCATACTTAGAACTTTATCTCGAAACCCCAAATCTCCCACACTTAAAATTTCGTCAAACAAATAAATGTCGGCTTCTATATTTGTAATTATTGCAAAGGCTAATCTCATATACATTCCTGATGAATAATATTTTACAGGTGTATTTATAAAATCAGCAAAACCAAACATTTCAATTATTTGTTCTAATTTAGATTTAATTTGTTTTTTACTTAATCCGTAAAGTCGTCCAGATAAAAATATATTTTCATAACCTGATAAATCGGGTTGAAAGCCAATGCCAATTTCTAAAATCGATGCAATTTTTCCATTTATTTCTATTTTTCCACTAGTTGGTGGTGTAACTTCGGCTAAAATTTTTAAAAGAGTAGATTTACCAGCTCCATTAGGACCGATTATTCCAATTATTTCGCCTTTGTTAATTTCTAGATTAATGTTTTTTAAAGCAAAAAATGATTCAGTATTATTATTTGATTTTATATTTTTGAACAAATTTGAACTTGATTGCTTTTTTTTATAATACTTCTTGTTCAAATCTTTAATTACTATGGCTTTTTCGTGCTGAATCATAATAAATCAGTAATTTTCTTTTCTAAATTTTTGTAAATAAAAATAGCTGAAATAAATAATATAAAAACAATTGCAAATCCAATTAAATATCCGTTGTCGGGTATGGCTGTGCAGAAAAGAGCAGCACGTGAGTATTCTATGATTCCTGCTACAGGATTGATGTATAAAATAAATCTAAAATTTTCTGGTACTATTGTTCCTGGATAAAAAACAGGTGTAATAAAAATCACAAAGTTTGTAATTTGAATTATAATTTGACTTAAATCTCTTATGTAAAGCGATAAAATACTTGTCCATAAACCTACAGCTAATCCAGATATTATTAAAACTAAAATAATAGGAAAAATATAAAACCAGCCAAAGTTGGGTGTTAATCCAAAAATAAAAAATAATATTACAAACAAAATGAATCCAGCAGCTAAATCAACTAAACCTGGAAAAACTTTCGCTAATGTTAGGTTTATTCTGGGAAAGTAAAGTTTTGTTATTAAATGTTCAGAACTTATTAATGCTCCGCTTGATGTGCCTACCAAATAAGAGAAAAATTGCCAAATAATTATGCCTGGTAAAGCAAAAACAGGATAAGGAATGTTGCCTGTGTCAATTTTTATTGCAATTCCAAAAATTAACCAATAAACCGCTAAACCAATTAAACTTTGAATTAATGAAAGAAAAATGCCTGTATATGTTTTGGCATATTTGTTTTTTATTTCTCCTATTGCAAGCGAATGTGAAAAAAATCTATAATCCCAAATTAATTTGAGATAGCTAAATATAGACATCTTGCTATTTGCTTCTATAGTTTTTTTCATAAACAATGGTTTTTATACCAAGTTAAATAATTTTTTATTCCGTGTTCAATATCTGTTTGGCATTTAAAGCCTAAGAGTTCGCTTGCTTTTTTATTATTTGCCCAAGTTATTTCAGATTCGCCATTTATAGGTTCTATATTATTTATTTTGAGTTTTTTATTTGTTTCTTTTTCAAAAATTTGAATAATTTCTGAAAGTTTTACTGGTTTTCCATTTCCTAAATTAAAAACTTCAAATTTTGTGTTTTTATAATTTAAAGCTTTGTCAATTCCCAAAACAATATCATCTACATACGTATAATCGCGTGCTGTACTTCCATCTCCAAAAATTCTTAACTTTTCATTTTTGTAAATACTATTTGCAATTTTATTCATTACCAAATCAGGACGTAATCTCGGCCCATAAACTGAAAAAAACCTTAATGAAATAAATCTTAAATTATATTTTTCAGAATATTCTTTTCCAATTTGTTCTGATAATAATTTTGTTTGAGCATATGGATTTATTGGCTTTAAATCTGTAAAATTTTCATCGAATGGAGTAGGAGCATTGCCATAAATGCTTGATGATGAGGCGAAAATAAACTGCTCAATATTTTTTTGAATAGCTAATTCTAAGATGCTTTTTGTGCCTTGAACATTAATTTCTTCGTAACCAATAGGATTTTTAATTGAGTATCTAACTCCAGCTTTTGCTGCTAAATGAATAACTGCATCAAACTCTCCATCTATAATTTTAGAAAGTTTATTTTTATTTTTAATATCCTCATTTATAAAAGTGAAATTTGGATTTTTAAGAGCTTGCTTTATATTATTTTGCTTTAGCGTAAAAGAATAGTAGTCATCAAAATTGTCTATACAAACAATTTCATTTTCTTGATTTAGCAAATAATCGCAAAGATTACTTCCAATAAACCCTGCACCACCTGTAACAATTATTCTTTTACTCATTTTAAAATTTAATAGTTTATGCAAATATAAACTATTTTATTAAATATCTTGAAAATTTGTATGAATTTTAGAATAGATTATATTCATAAACAAAAGCCTCACCAATTTTGATAAGGCTTTTGATTATTTATGATTTTAGTATTTTTTTATTTTAAAACATCATTCCAAAGTTGTTGTCTGTAGTCATCAATTTGATGAGGCTTGCATTCGTCAACAGAGGAAATGTCTTTTGATGTGTAAATCATTTGTTCAACAAATTCTGGTGCACGACGTACGCCTTCACCTATGTTAATAATTATGGTTTCATCAGATTTTAGTAAGTTTTTTTCTAAGGCTTCAAAAAATCCACCTAAACAAACTGCAGAGGCTGGTCCTAATAGAAGTTTCCTTTCGTATGCAACTAATCTTCCTATTGGAACAAGTTTTTCTTCTTTCATTCTAATGAAAGTTCCTCCACTTTTTTTAATAATTCTTGAAACAATAGGGTAGGTTGCGGGATTTCCTGTTGCTAGAGTAGGAACTTGAGTTTGTGGATTATCTAAAATTGGATAATCGTTTTCATAGTTCTTAGGGAAATTTTTTGCTTCAGCTTTTTCCCATGCTTGAGTCATCGGGTCGCATGCATCGGGTTGAACCATTATCATACGTGGATTTTTAATTTCTGGGAAAGTTTTCTTAATTTCTCTAACGCCTTTATCTAAGGCAATAGGTCCCGTTCCGCCACTAATAGCTTGAATGTAAACATCAGGCATTTTTCCAATTTGACGTAACCATTCAAAAACCATAGTTTTTTTAGCTTCAACTCTAAGTGGGTCAATATTTCCAGAAGAAATTAAAATATTGTATTTTTTTGCATATTCAGCAGCAATTTCTTTTGCTTTTGAATAATCGCCTTTTACTCTATATACATTTTGTCCAAAGGCACTAATCATTGCTTCCGAAGACTTTAATGCATTTTCTGGAAGAAATATTGAACAATTAATTCCAGCTATAGAAAGATAACGAGCATAAGAAGTTGCTGTATTACCAGTAGATGCAACGCAGTATTGATTTATGTCGTATTCTTTTAATACACTTGCAGCCAAAGCAGCAGCCACATCTTTAAAAGTGCCCGTTCCACCGTTTAAATCGTTACGATAAACATAAATATCCAAATTTAAACCGTATTTTTCTTTTGCAAAATCTTCTAAGAACCACCATTTTTGCAAACTAATGGCTCCTTCATTTCTAGTAATTATATTTTCTCTTCTATTTAGAGGTAAATAATAAAAATATTGCCAAAAACTTTCAGGATTTCCTTTCATTATTAGTGGTAGTTCGTTATAGTCGCTGTTATACCAAACTTCCGAGTGTTTGCTACCACACTTTGGACAAACTTGATTTTGCTCGAACCATGCACCAAAATCTTCGGTTATGTGTTCGCACTTTACGCATTGTAGGTAGTATTTAGATTCTTTCATAGCTTTAGCTTTTTAACAAACAAAGCAGTATAAGTTTTATACCGCTTTGTTTTTTATAAAATTATTATTCAACTTTCATTGATTGAATTTCTTTAGTGTTATAAACACCTGCTTCAAGATTTGCCTTGATTTTTTTGAAAACTTCTATAGTTTCATTAACATCTTCTAGAGTGTGTGCTGCAGTTGGAATAATTCTTAACATTAGCAAATCTTTTGGAATTACTGGATAAATTACCATAGAACAGAAAATATTGTGATTTTCTCTTAAATCGACAACAATATTTGTGCCTTCAGGAACTGAACCGCTGAAATAAACTGGAGTTACAGGTGATTGTGTGTTTCCAATGTTAAATCCATTGTCTTTTAATCCTTTTTGAAGAGCTTTAGCAATTTTCCAAAGTTTTTCTTTGTGTTCAGGTTGATTTTGTAGCATATCTAATCTTTTTAAAGCTCCAATAACCATTGGCATTGGTAAAGATTTTGCAAAAATTTGAGAACGCATATTGTATTTTAGAGCGTCAACAATAACTTCGTCTGAAGCTACAAAAGCACCTATTCCAGCCATAGCTTTTGCGAAAGTTGCAAAATAAATATCAACATCTTTTTGTAAGCCAAAGTGTTCGTCTGTTCCTGCTCCAGTTTCTCCCATAGTTCCAAATCCGTGAGCATCGTCAACTAAAATTCTGAAGTTATATTTTTCTTTAAGTTTTACTATTTCTGGAAGGTTTCCTAAATCACCAGCCATACCAAAAACACCTTCAGTAATTACTAAAATTCCACCACCGTTTTCTTTAGCTGTTTTTGTGGCAAATTTTAACATTTTTTCGCATCTTTCAATGTCGTTGTGAGGATAAACATAAGATTTCCCACCTTTAGCTTTATGTAAAAATATTCCGTCCATTATACAAGCATGAGCTTCGGAATCATAAACTATAACATCTTTTCTAGTAGCTAAAGTATCAATAATAGATACCATACCTTGATAGCCATAATTTAAAAGATAAGCAGATTCGCGTTTAACGAATTTAGCAAGTCTATTTTCAAGTTCCTTGTGATATTTAGTTTCACCCGACATCATTCTAGCACCCATTGGGTAAGCCATTCCAAATTCTTTAGCAGCATCAGCGTCAGCTTTGCGAACTTCGGGGTGGTTTGCTAAACCTAAATAGTTGTTTAAACTCCAAGTAAGAACTTCTTTTCCTAAAAATTTCATTCTTGGTTTAATTTCACCTTCTAATTGAGGGAACATGAAGTAACCTTCAGCTTTTTGTTGGTATTGTCCTAGTGGACCTCTAGCTTCTTTTAATCTGTCAAAAATGTCAACCATAATATTTTTTTAATTTTAGTGTTATTGTGATATTAATATTTTTTCTTCTTCTTTTTTTCCTTCTTTTTTTGAATTATTTTGCAAAGATAAAAAATTTGAAACAATTTCCGCAATATCCATTACTTTTCCTTTATAATTACGCGTAAAGGTCTTTTTGCACAATGGACAGGCAGTAGCAAGAACATCAGGATTATCTTTTGCCAATATTTGTAATACATCATCTCTAATTTTTAATTGAGAATCGAGTTCAATAATAGTATTTGCTAAACTTCCTCCACAACAAAGTGAGTCTTTTTCATCAAATTCAGTATTTACAAGTTTTCCAACTTTGCTTAAAACTTGTCGAGGTTGTTTGTAAATATTTAAGCCTCGTCCTAGTTCGCAAGGGTCGTGAAAAACTATATTAAGTTCTGACTTGTTTAGTTTAATTCTCTTTTCATCAATTAGCATTTTAATGTATTCGCTATGATGCATAATTTCAATATCTAAGGCATATTCTTCTTTAAAAGATTTGCAACAAATAGGACAAGAAGATACAAGTAATTTAGCACCTGACGAAGAAATTAATTTTGTGTTTTTGCTAACTAAGTCTTTAGATTGTTGTACAAATCCTTGTTGACGCAGTGGGCGACCGCAACATATTCCTTTTTCTTCGTCCATAAACCACACTTTTTCATTTGCTGCTGAAAAAATATTTTTCATAGCAAGAATAATACTTGGTGTTAAGTGTGTCATGCAACCGGCAAAATATATTACGTCAGTTTTATTTTTTGTTGGTTCAACTTTACAATAATCATAATAGTGTTTGCCGGGAACTTCTGTTTTTGTTCTTAATTGTTGACGAATTTGTGTGAGTTCAAGTCCAACAGGACAAGCTTCGGTACATCTGCCACACAGTAAACAATTGTTGGCTACTAAGTCGCTGATTTTATTGTATCTAGTGTCTCTTATAAAATATACAGATTGAACATTATTTATATTGGCAGAAAAATTTAACTGGCAGGCATCAATACAAATTCCACATCTTGAGCATGAATTAATTTCAAAATTTGTTAATCCTGAATATTGTTCTCCTTCTGTTGCTCCCCATTTTCTTAAAAATATTAAAGCTACTTCTGTTGGTATGTGCATATATCGCGAAAATGGTAAACTCACAAAAAACACAAATAATGATATTGAATATGCCCACCATAGAGGTAATTCTATTGCTTGAGCAAATTGTTGTGGAAATAAACTTCCTAATCCTCCAGTGAGAAAACCTCCATTTTGTACTAGTGCAGCTGTTGAACTTTCTGCTAATAATCTTAGCGGGAAAATTAACCATAAAGCACTTAATGCTATTTTGTCGTAAATTATATGTTTTGTTGCTTTTTTTAGTCCTAATATTTTTGATCTAAATCTTTTAATTATTGCAAGGGCTAATCCGCTAAGTATTATTAATAGAAGAAAGTCCATTGTAAATGTGAAAAATTTAGCTCCCCAAAAATTATGTGGTTCGCGTGCAAAATATTTAAAGAAAATAGCAAGCCAAGGCTCTTCAAAAAATGTACCTGAATAAACCGAAGCTTCAATTTTACCAACTACAATTAATAAAAACCAGCCAAAAGCCAGGCTCATGTGCATATATCCTAAAAGAGGGTTCTTTTTATAAATATTTCTGTGTATTAGTGCTTCGCGGAACGCTTCAATAGTTGCAGAAATTGTTTTAGTGGTGAAAATATTTCGTTTTATAAAGTATTTTTGTTTACGGTCAAGAAGTCTAAACCATTTTGTAAATTTAACAATTATTATTACAAATAATATTATTGCTCCAATGCTAAAAGGTAATATGAAATGGGAATAATTCATTATTTAATATTTTTATAATTCAAATCGTTAAGAAAAATTCTCATATTATAAATAAAAGCTCTAGTGTTTACTGCTCTTGGACAAACTAGTTTGCATTTTCCACAAAGCATACACTTGTCTAATTCTTCGGCTAGTCCTTCAAATTGTCCTCTTCTAAACATTATGTTGCATTTACGAAAATTAAAGCTAGTGTGGTTAGCCGCTGAACAAGTTGCAGTACAAGCTCCACACATAATACATCTTTTTGCCGAAGGGACTTTTTCGCAAAGCTCTTCAAATGCTTTAGTATTAGCCGTGTCAAGGTCGATAATACGTGGTTTTGCTATTTTAAATCCCCAGTTTTTCATTGTAAATTATTAAGATATTGTGTTATTTGAAGTGCAGCAGCTCTTGCATCAGCAATGGCTTCTGGAATGTTTAGAGGTCTTTTGCAAGATCCAGCTAGGAATAAGCCTTTTTTTGTTGTTTTATTATCGTTGCCATGTAATCCTAAACTTTTTGCAAAACCATATTCGCCATTTATTTCGTTTTGCTTGCTTAAATTACTAGTTGCTTCAGAGGCTTCCATTCCAACCATTAAAACAAGTAAGTCAACAGTCATTTTTAAAGGCAATCCAGTTAGAGTGTCTTCAGTTTTTATTTGTATTCTATTGTCAATGGTTGCAGCTGCTTCAGAAATTCTTCCTCTTATGTAAATCACGTTGTTTTCTTCTTGAGATTTGCGATATAATTCTTCGTAAAACTGTCCAGCCATTCTTATGTCCATATAAAAACAATAAGCTTCAGATTCTGGGTAGAGTGTTTTAAACTCTGTTGCTTGCTTAACAGCATTTATACAGCAAACTCTTGAACAATAGTGATTTCCAACTTTTTCATCTCTACTTCCAACGCAATTTAAAAAAGCAATTCGTTTAGGAATATTACCTTGCTTAGTGGTAATTTTTCCAGTTTTGTACATGCTTTCAAATTCTAAAGAAGTTATTACATTATCATAAATGCCATATCCTAATTCTTCTTTTCGTTTTGCATCAAAAACAGTGAAGCCTGTTGTAAGTAGTGCTACATCAGCCGAATAAGTTTGATTTTGTGAATTTACTGCATGCCATTTATCATTTTCGAAAAACAATTTTGTGATGTCATTATTTTTGAGAATCTCAACTTTTTTTGTGCTTAAATTATTGATTAAATTGTTTTTAACTTCATCTGCATCAGCAAAGTTGGGGAATAATTTGGCATAATTAGTTAAATTTCCGCCTAGAACATCTTTTTTTTCAATTAATGTTACACTATATCCTTGATCTGCGATATTGCTTGCTGCTTCAATTCCTGCAACACCTGCGCCTATTACAATAACAGATTTATTTTTCATAATCAACAATAAGGTTTTTAGGTTTTTCTGGTTCTCCTAAGAAAGTGCCGGATTTACCAACAAATTTATCTTTAGGGTCGTATTCAATTCCGATTTTATTTAAAAGGCTTTCAGCTTGCACTTGGTGTAATTGCAATCCTAAATCCCAAGGATTATAGCCTAAAAGAAGTCCTGCAAGTTCTTCATAAGTTAGTACAGGAATTCCCATGTGTTCGTCATCATAAGTTATGCCTTCCATTTCGGCAATAGTGTATTGCCAGCGGTCCATAAACATTGTGCAACCTGGACAATTAGTTAGAATGAAATCAGGTTTATAAGCTTGCATAGACTCGAATTTCTTTTTTGTATTTGCAACTGAATAGCCTCTGTTTGCCATAACTAAGTATTGTCTAAATCCAAATCCGCAACAATGTCTTCTTTCGGGATAGTCAATTACTTCGCCTCCCCATTCTTCTATCATTCCTGCTAAAACTTGAGGAAATTCAGCACCACCAATTGCATGTTTACTAAAAATTTTACCATAATGACAACCAATATGTTCGACAGCCTTTAGTGGTTCGCCAGTTTTGTGATTAACTAACTGATATTTCATTTTACTTTTTAACTCTTTTCTGTATTTGTAAATAATATCAGAAGGGTGGACTATGTTTTCAGGAATGTCGAACTCTCTGCCTGTAGCTTGTCTTAAAAAATTCCTAGTTTTTTCAAGTTCTTCTGGTGAATTTTGCCATGTTTCAATAACTTCGGTAAAAACGCCAAATGAAGTAACACAAGACGGAACATAGTTTTTTAAGCCAGCATCTTTCATTAAAGAAAAAAGGCGAGCACAAATTGTCATAGTTGTATCAAATGGAACAACATCGGAATGGTAGCCAATGCCAGTGCAAGTATGTTGATTTGGGTCGTCAATAATTGTTTTGCCAAGTTCTTCTCTTAAAATTTTTAGAAAAGTAGTTTCAGAACCAGGGAAAAAAGATTGACGAATACAACTTCTTTCATAGAAGTAATTGTCTTCAGCAATTTCTTTTTGATAATTATTCCAATAATGTTTGGTTTTTGTCATTTGCTTTATTTTTGATGATTTTCAGAATTTTTAATATAAGTCTGAAAAAAGTATTCATTATTTATTCCTTCGTTTTCGAATGAGGTGTTTGTTGATTTTGCTTTTTGCTTTGAGAACTCTTCTATATGATCATTCAATTTTTTGCCTCCAGTAACTTCAAATATTTTTCTTACTTCGTCTAAATTTTTTTCGCCAATAATTCTCAATGCTCCAGGACCATATTTATTATAATTTCCTCCCATTCTGTCGGCAAGTTCTTCGGCGTTTTCAAAATACCATTTCCAAACAGGACCTTGTTCGGGGTGAAGTTTTGGATGCACGGTGTCAACATGAACGCAATAGCCAATATTTAAAATATTGTCTCCAACAGTCCTTTTTAAAGCAAATTGTTGTTGTCCTTTTTCGCTTTCAACAAAAAAACCTAATTCTTGAGAAAGTTTTCTAAGTACAGAAATTACTAAAGCAGGTGCATTTCCTCGTGGACATCTTGCTTTGCACGACATACATTGACCACAATACCAAATTGTTTCGCTTTTTAAAAGTTCTTCGATTTTTTCATTATCGCGAGTTTGAACTATGCTACAAAGTTGGCGAGGGTCATATTTGTAAAATTCGGCAGCTGGACAAATAGCTGTGCAAACTCCACAATTCATGCAGGCGGTAAGACCTTCTTTGAACCTAACATCTTGCAAAAGTAACTTGTAGTAATCTGTCATTTTAATATTTTTTGCAAAATAAATAAGTGCAAAAAACAATAAATAGACTAAAAATACTTGTTTTTGTTGGTAAAAATACCCTTAAAACTTAGTATAAATACGTAGTCAGTTAAAAGCGATGCACTGAACGTAGTTGAAGTGTTAAAAGTCGAAGGTTAAAAGTCTGAAGTTCGATTAATTATATAGGATAGTGTAGAGACGGTGTATGCGCCGTCTCTTATCTATACAAATTATAATTTATTGTACCACCATAAATCAGCTAAAAGCGATGCACTGAACGTAGTTGAAGTGTTAAAAGTGTTCAACTGCCTGCAATGGCAGTAAAAAATTCTTCTTTGTTAAGGTGTTTTTGAGCAATTTGCATTAGTTCATCGCTAGTGATATTTTGTAATCTTTCGAACTGTAAATTAATTAAATTTTCTTGGCGTTGTGAGCTAATAATTTTTTCCCAAATTATTGAATTTTGAAAAACTCCATCTATAGATGATAGAATTTCACCACTGCTATAATTTTTAACTAAATTTAATTCTGAATTAGAAATTGGCGTGGTTGTTAGTTTTTCAATTTCTTTAAAAATTTCTTTTATTGTTTTTTTAACATATTTTGTTGCAAGTTCGCTACTTATTTTTAAAACAGTACAATCGTCATAATCTGTTAAAAATGAGCCAATTCCATAAGTGTAGCCTTTGTTCTCTCTTATGTTTTTCATCAATCTTGAACCAAAATACCCACCTAGTACTGTGTTTAAAATTCCAATATCAACAATTTCTTCATCTCTTAGTTTGCCAAGGTTTTTTGCTAAATAAATACTTGATTGAACAGCATTTGGCATTTCGTAATGTTTGAAAATTTCTTTTTCTGAAAAAATCCTCTTGTTTGTTGGTTTTTTAACAAATTTATTATTGCCAAATTCTTTTGAGAAATGTTTTTCAATTAGTTTAATTGTTTCTGTATTCACACTTCCAGAAGCAATAATAAAGCAATTTTTAGATGAGAAATATGTGTTGGAAAATTTTTTCACATCTTTTAAATTTATGGTATCAACATCTTCTGGCTTAACCAGCCAGCCTCTGGGGTGAAAATCTCCAAAAAGTTGATTATTTATTCCTTTAGCAGCTATATATTTTGTTTTTGTTAAATTGACTTTTATTGATTCTTTACTTTTTTCTTTTAAGATTGAAAAATCTTCTTCAATAAAAGCAGGATTTTGTATTAAGTCAGCAAAAACAGGTAAAACTTTTACAAAAAATCTTTGAGGAACAAATAGTCGTAAGCCAGAAGTATTGTTAGAAATAAAATTTTGAATGTAAGCACCGTAATAATCAAAAAAATCGGCTGTTTCGTTGCTAGTCATTCCTTGTGGAGCTTCTTTTAGCATTGAGTTAGCAAAAGTTGGTTCAAGTTTTTTTTCAGCATTTTCAATTCCAGATTTAAAAATAATATCTAACTTTATTACTGGAGCTGTTTCCGAACCCAAAACATAAGTGTTAATTCCATTTTGGAAGCTGTGCTTTTCAGGGAAACAAAAGTTTATTGATTTTATTTTTTTTGTGCGTGGTGGAATATTTCTATTTAGCATTAAATTAAGTTTTTAGATTTGTAATACAAACAAGATAGATTTTCTTCTTTAAAAATTTTTTGAGCGGTTTTTATAATATCAGATTTTGATACTTCCAAAATATTGTCTTCAACAGAATTAATTAATTCAGCATTTCCAAGAAGCTCGAAATATGCTAATTCCATGGCAATGTCTAAAATTTCTATATTAGAAAAAAGCATGTTTGAAATAGATTTGTTTTTTACTTTTGTAAGTTCTTTTTCGCTAAAATCGCCATTAGTAATTTTATTAATTTCTGTTTTAATAGCATTTTCTGCAACTTCATAACTTGTAGTGTCAAAAAGTCTAGCATTTATATTTAGCAATCCTGGATCTATGCTACCTTGAATATATGCGTCAATTTGTGGGAAAAGTTTTTTTTCTTTAATAAGAATTTTGTTAAAAAGCGACGAAGGTCCATTTGCTAATAAATCTGAAATTAAGTCAGTTGCATGATAATCGTCATCTGTTCTTCCACCAGTGTGATACGCCATATATAAAGCATTTGAAGGAACGTCTTTAATTATTTCTTTACTTCTTTTTTCTTTTTGCTCAGGCTCTTGTGGCAAGTTTCGTTTTGGCACATTTCTTTTTGGAATATCGCCAAACCATTTTTCACAAAGCTTTTGAATTTCTATTAAATTTACATCTCCAGCAATAGATAATATCGCATTATTAGGTGCATAAAATTTATAGAAAAAACTTTTCACATCATCTAAACTTGCATTTGTTATATGGCTTAATTCTTTCCCAATAGTTTGCCATTGATATGGATGTTTTTTATAAGCTAAACTTCTAATTTCAGCAAGAGCATCTCCATAAGGTTGGTTTAAATATCTTTGTTTAAATTCTTCACAAACAACATTTTTTTGAACATCAAGACTATTTTGCGAAAATGCCAAACTCAACATTCTATCTGATTCTAAATAAAAAGCAGTTTCAAGATTTTGTTTAGGAAGAGTTATATAATAATTTGTGTAATCATTATTTGTAAAAGCATTGTTTTCTCCACTTGCCTTTTGTAAAACTTTGTCATAGTTTTTAACATTTATAGAACCTCCAAACATCAAATGTTCAAACAAGTGAGCAAAACCAGTTTGATTTGGATTTTCATCTTTAGCACCGACATCGTATAAAAGATTGAAAGCAACTAAAGGTGTCGTGTCGTCTTTGTGGACTATAACCTTTAATCCATTGTTTAAAGTGAATTTCTCAAATTTTATCATGTGCAAAAATAATATTTTCAAATATATAACTAATTTGTTTTAAAATTGTTGTTTTGTCGTTTTTAAATGGGTGTTAGTAAAATAATTAAAAAAAAATGGGATATTTTGCAATAATTAGTTAACTTTGTGTCATGTGAAATCTGATAAATTGATTATGTTATTAATTGTTGTCAAACTTTTAAATTCTATATTATGAAAAAACTTTATTTATTTGTTTTATTGTTTTTGAGTTCATTTCTTTTATTTTCTCAAAAATCTTATGATGCAAGTTTCAATCAAAAAGCATCAGATGTTTATGAAATTACATTTACCGTACAAGATTTTGATTTAAACGAAGTAAACATTGACGGTAATATTTTTACAAAAATCGATATGGGTGTAAGCGTATCTTCACAAAAGCAAGGTTGGGCTGAACTACCTTTTATTAGTGCTTCTATTGCATTACCTGCTCAAAAAGATGTTGATTTGAATATTACTTATACAAATTATGTTGATATTCCATTGGATTATCCACTCTTGCCTTCGAGAGGAGTGATTTATCGTAATCAAGATCCATCGCAAATTCCTTATGTGATTGCACCAGAGTCTATTATAGATGAATTTTATCCAAGTGAAAATGTTGTCATGGAAGATCCATTTATTTTTAGAGAAGTAAGAGGAACAACAGTTAGAGTATTCCCATTTCAATATAATGCCGTTAGCCAAACATTGAGATTTTATAAAAATATTAAAGTTGAATTGGTTGAAAATAACAACGAGCCTACAAATCCATTTTTAAAAGAAAGAGCAAGCTATATACGTGAGGTTGAAGAAATTTATAAAGATATATTTTTGAATTACAATGATCAAACTAAAGTTTCTGCAAATCTTACTTCTGCCGATTATGGTGATATTTTAGTAATTACCACTTCTGCTTATTCAGCTACCATGGATACTTACATTCAATGGAAAAAAGAAATGGGTTATAATGTAACTAAAACAATTGTAAGTCAAGGGACTAATGTTGCAAATACAATTTCTACTGCATATAACAACAACCCTAATTTGATGTATGTTCAGTTGGCTGGAGACTGGGCAGATATTAAATCTCCAACAATTAGTGCTGGATATTTTGAGCCTCCAGCTCCTTGTGATCCATTTATGGGGGCAGTTTCAGGTAGTGATAATTATATAGATATATCTGTAGGAAGATTTTCTTGTGCAAGTACTAGTGATTTATTGGTTCAAATAAATAAAGCAATTAATTATGAGAAAAATCCTAATAATGATGCTGGCTGGCGTGAAACTTTTATAGGAGTATCTTCTGATGAAGGACCTGGAGATGATAATGAATATGACTATACTCATGTTCAAAGAATTTATACTCAACGTTTACAACCATTTACATACAATACACATAAACAAAATTATGACCCAGGTGCATCTGCTACTACTTTAGCTGGACATCTTAACGCAGGAGCATCAACATTAGCTTACTGTGGACATGGTTCAGAAACTTCTTTTGTAAGTACTGGATTTAGCAATACACATATTAATAATTTAACAAATGGAGATAAACTTCCATTTATTGTTTCAGTAGCTTGTGTTAATGGTACTTTCCATTATAGTGAAGATTGCTTTGCAGAAGCTTGGTTACGCAAAGCTAATGGTGGAGCAGTTGTTACCTTAATGTCAACAATAAATCAACCATGGACACCACCACAAAGAGGTCAAGATTATTTTTATGATATTTTGACAGGAGGTTTTAATTATGATACAGATGGAATTTCGCAAACTACTGGAATAAACACCTCAGAACAACGCACACATTGGGGCTCAATTGTTGTAAATTCTTCTGTTTTAATGTTAAAAGAAAGTTCTGCTAGTGACGATATAGAAACTATTAAAACTTGGACAACTTTCGGTGATGCTTCATTACAATTAAGAACAAAACAACCTGAAACTCTTACATTAACAAATATGGCTCCAGAAGTTGGAGTGCCTTTTACAGGAGTTGCAAAAATCAATGGAACGCCTGCTGAAAATGTGATGATTTGTATTTCGGCAAACGACAATTATTACTCAACTTTAACAAATAGTTCAGGACAATATACAATTGATCATAGTCTTGTGGCAGGAGAAGCTTTGTTAGTTGCAACAGCTTTTAATTCTACTACAATTTATCAAAATGTACAAGTAATAGATGCTGATCCTTGTTTAGCTGTTACTAACTTAAATGCAACAACTTCAACAGGTTCTGTTACTCTTACTTGGACAGCACCAACCGAAGGAAATGTTACAGGATATAAAATATATAGAGATGGAAGTTTGCAAACAACAGTTACAGGTTTAACTTATACTCAATCTAGCGTTTCTACAGGGTATTACAACTACTGTGTTGCAGCAGTTTATGATGGAACAGAGTGTTATGCCCAAGAATGTGTAAATGTTTTTGTAAATGATGGAACAAGCACTAGTTGCGAAGCTCCTACTAACTTAAATGTTGAAGAGCAAAGCCCAACAGTTCATAACTTAACTTGGACAGCTCCTTTGGGTTCAAATGCCATTTTTGATGATATAGAATCGCATACAGCTTTTACAATAAATAGTGCCGGTTCAGTACCTTGGACTTTTATAGATGCTGATGACAAAACAACTTATGCTATTGCTAATTATACTTTCCAAAACCAAAATTCAAAAATGGCTACAATAGTTTTTGACCCAAATTTGGTTATACATGAAACTAATGGAACTCCACTAACTCAAACTACTGATGGTACACCATTTACTGCTTATTCAGGAGATCAGTTTTTTGCATGTTTTAATGTAAGTAGTGGACAAACAAATGATTGGATTATTAGCCCAGAATTAAATTTCGATGAATCATTTATATTTAAATTCTTTGCTCGCAGTGGACATAAAACGCAATATGCAGAATCATTTAGAGTTGCTTATTCTACAACTACAAATACAGCAGCGGCGTTTACTAATATTTTAGCAACTGTAAACTCAGCTCCTTTTGAATGGACAGAATATTCTTATAATGTTCCAGCAAATGCAAAATATGTTGCTATAAATTGTAATTCAACTGATAAATATTATTTCTGTGTTGATGATATTTATATTGGCGATGGTTCAATGCCAACCGCTGCGCCAATTGCTTATAATGTTTATTGCGATGGAGCATTAATAGGAACAAGCACAACTACAGATTTTTCATGTACAGAAGCAACTAGCGGTTCACATCAATATTGTGTTGAAGCAATTTATGCTGATGATTGTGTTTCGCCTCAAGTTTGCGCAAATATAGGAACTGTTATAAATACTTATACAATTACTGCAACAGCTGGCAATGGCGGAAGCATAAGCCCTTCAGGAAGTGTAGAAGTTAACGAAGGCGAAAATAAAACTTTTAACATTGCACCAAATACTAATTACTCAATTGCTGATGTTACTGTTGATGGAGTTTCTGTTGGAGTTGTAAATACTTATACATTTAGCAATGTAAATTCAAATCATACAATTTCTGCAACATTTAACTATAGCTGTTTGGCTGTAAACAATTTAGATGCAACAAGTGAAGCAGGTTCTGTTACTCTTACTTGGACAGCACCAACCGAAGGAAATGTTACAGGATATAAAATATATAGAGATGGAAGTTTGCAAACAACAGTTACAGGTTTAACTTATACTCAATCTAGCGTTTCTACAGGGTATTACAACTACTGTGTTGCAGCAGTTTATGATGGAACAGAGTGTTATGCCCAAGAATGTGTAAATGTTTTTGTAAATGATGGAACAAGCACTAGTTGCGAAGCTCCTACTAACTTAAATGTTGAAGAGCAAAGCCCAACAGTTCATAACTTAACTTGGACAGCTCCTTTGGGTTCAAATGCCATTTTTGATGATATAGAATCGCATACAGCTTTTACAATAAATAGTGCCGGTTCAGTACCTTGGACTTTTATAGATGCTGATGACAAAACAACTTATGCTATTGCTAATTATACTTTCCAAAACCAAAATTCAAAAATGGCTACAATAGTTTTTGACCCAAATTTGGTTATACATGAAACTAATGGAACTCCACTAACTCAAACTACTGATGGTACACCATTTACTGCTTATTCAGGAGATCAGTTTTTTGCATGTTTTAATGTAAGTAGTGGACAAACAAATGATTGGATTATTAGCCCAGAATTAAATTTCGATGAATCATTTATATTTAAATTCTTTGCTCGCAGTGGACATAAAACGCAATATGCAGAATCATTTAGAGTTGCTTATTCTACAACTACAAATACAGCAGCGGCGTTTACTAATATTTTAGCAACTGTAAACTCAGCTCCTTTTGAATGGACAGAATATTCTTATAATGTTCCAGCAAATGCAAAATATGTTGCTATAAATTGTAATTCAACTGATAAATATTATTTCTGTGTTGATGATATTTATATTGGCGATGGTTCAATGCCAACCGCTGCGCCAATTGCTTATAATGTTTATTGCGATGGAGCATTAATAGGAACAAGCACAACTACAGATTTTTCATGTACAGAAGCAACTAGCGGTTCACATCAATATTGTGTTGAAGCAATTTATGCTGATGATTGTGTTTCGCCTCAAGTTTGCGCAAATATAGGAACTGTTATAAATACTTATACAATTACTGCAACAGCTGGCAATGGCGGAAGCATAAGCCCTTCAGGAAGTGTAGAAGTTAACGAAGGCGAAAATAAAACTTTTAACATTGCACCAAATACTAATTACTCAATTGCTGATGTTACTGTTGATGGAGTTTCTGTTGGAGTTGTAAATACTTATACATTTAGCAATGTAAATTCAAATCATACAATTTCTGCTTCGTTTAATCAAACAACTTATGCCGTTAATTCAAGTACAAGTGCAGGAGGCAGCATTACGCTTGCTTCTAGTATTGGTTGTGGCGATGATTTAACTATAAATATTTTACCAGACGAATGTTATGAATTAACTGAATTAACAATAAATGGTGAAATACAAACTGTTGTAGGCAATACTTTTGTTTATGAAAATGTACAATCAGATTTAGAAATATATGCAAATTTTTCAGAAAAAATTGTTATAATCACAGCTAGTGCAAATGAGGGCGGAAGTATTACTCCTTCTGGTGAAGTTGAAGTTAACTGTGGTGAAAATCAGCTATTTGTTATATCTGCAAATGAAGGATATTATATTAAAAATGTTTATGTTAATGGCGAAAATCAAGGTGCGCCAGAAAGTTATTTATTCTCTAATATTACCGAAGATGCTAGCATAGAAGTTGAGTTCGCACTTATTTCTGATATTATGCTTGCAAACAATACAAGTGAAATTGAAATTTTCCCAAATCCTTGTGTTGATAAGTTTAATATGCTAATTCCAGAAGTAGAACTTTATAATACTTGCGAAATATATTCTAATGATGGAAAACTAATTAGAAGTTTTAAAATCACAGAATTGAATAATGAGTTAGAAATTTCAGAATTTGCAAGTGGAACTTATTACATAAAAGTTTATGGAAATGAAAAAGTTGATGTGATAAAGTTGATAAAGTATTAGTTTAGTTTATAAATATGGAAATTGGCTATCAATTTAGGTAGCCATTTTTTTATACGGTGATTTGTATTGATAAGAATTTAACTAGTTTATAAAGAAAGTTCATAAGTTGAATAATTGTTTAAAACGTTTATCGTGATTTTTTTTATAAAATTATCTCTATTATTAAAAAAAGTTGTATATTTGTAGAGAGTTATAAAGGGGATTTTTTAAGTGTTGGATATAAATTTGTATAATTCGATTAAATAATTGCTTGGTTATCAGTGGATTAAAGTATAATAAATTAACAATTAAAATAAATGAACTTACGAAACGTCTAATTTTTACTTTTTCAATTTTGGTGTTTTCCTTTTCTTTAAATGCTCAAATTTGCGACCCTCCTTGTACTCCAGACCAATCTTGTCTTGCGAATTACAATCAAAACGGAAGTATATGTCCTGAAGAGCTTGCATTTGCAATAGCAAATTCTTATTATGAAGAAAACGTAACTGTTGTTCCGCCTGAAGGTTCTCCTTATTATCCATTCTCATCTATGCGAATAGATGCAATTAATAATTTACCCGAAGGAATAACTTGGTGTAAAAGTCAAGAAATGTTTGATGTAACTAATCCTCTTACTTGTTATTGCGTTCAATTAAAAGGAACGCCTACAACACATGGAACTTATGTTTTATCATTAGCAATTACCCTTTTTGTCAATAATGAAGGTACACAAGAGCCTGTTACACAATATACAGATACGTCTTTGGAAATAGAAGTCTTACCAGAAGGCGTTGAGCTTCCTGTTGCGGATTTTACATGGACTGGAAATCAGTGTTATCGTGATACTGTATTTTTCACAGCAGCAAACAATCCTGCCGGAAGCAGTTACGTATGGAAAGTTAATGGGAATGTAGTAAGTGAGGGCTCACCAACTTTTTCTTATGTTTTTAGTCCATTTTTTGCTGTTCCAACCGATTATCAAGTAAGTTTAATTGTTTCTACTGGATATTATACAGACGATATTACAAAAACTATTACCATATATCCTATGCCTGGAGTTAGTGTGTCTGTCCCAGACTATGATTATAATGAGTATGTTTGTCATGGAACTTCATTTACTCTTACTGCTAATGGAGCAGAAACTTATTTATGGTCAACTGGAGAAACTGGCAACGAAATTACTGTTACACTTTCCGAATTTACTGTAATTACTGTTTTTGGTACAGATATCCATTCTTGTGTAAATAGAGATAGTATTATGTTTTTTGTTTGGTCAGTTGATACTACGCTAACTAACCACAATCTTTGTGAAGGTGATGTATATGATTTTTATGGAACTGAGATAACTGAAGCAGGAACATATTATCATACTGTTACATCACCTTATACTGGTTGTGATAATATTGAGCAGCTTGAAGTAACGCTTGCTCCTTATCCTGAGCAAGTTGTGATTTTACAAGATCCAGAAGATGGAATTTTACAAGCAGGCACAAGCGGTAGTATAATATTAGAAACTAGTGAAGTTGGAACAAAATATTGTGTTACTGTAGGAGGTGAACCATATACAGGTCTAATTAATGGAACTGGTTCTATGTTAAGTTTAGGTGGTTTTTTCCCAGCTGGAAGCTATGAAGTGCTAAGTCGTAATCAATATAATTGTTATTTAGTACAAGGAATTGCTAATTTTACAAGCCAAGTAAGTGGTAACTTAGGACAAATAGTTGCTAATGTAACTTTTGGTACTCCTGCAAGTAATTTCCCGGCTGAGCATGTCAACGTTAAATTGTATAAAACAGAAATAGATATTACAGAAAACGAAGTTATAGTTTTAATGGACCAAAAATTATTAGATGGTAATGGGCAAACAGAATTCTTAAATTTAACACCCGGCGATTATTATTTAGGTTCATTTGTTCAATATCCTGAAAATTATAACGTAGCAGAACATGTTTACTATCAAGATGCTGTTGTGCATGAAGATGCTATAAGTATTCCAATAGAAGAAGGAACAGTGTTTTTTGCTAGCTTGCATCATGTTTTACTAACAGAAAGTCAAGGTTCAAACACAATGCAAGGTATTGTCGGAGCTAGTAGTAACAACAGTAAGGGTTTAAATCCAATTGAAGATATGGTTGTTATACTAAAAAATAGTGATATAAATGAAATTATTGGGGTAAGCGTTACTAGTGATAATGGTCAATATTACTTTGATAATATTCCAGACAATGCTAATATACAGGCTTTTGTAACCAATCTTTCATGTCAAAATTATATAGCATTTGAAACGCAAACTACTAGCGACCAAACTTATAATGTTAACTTTATTGTTACCGAAACAAGCATTTATCCAAATGATATTACAATGCTTGAAGATATGCAAATTCAAAATATTGAATTTACTGTGTTTCCAAATCCAGCAAAGGAAGTATTAGGTATAAATTGTGATGTTGAAAAAGCTATTTTGAAAATTTTTGATATAAATGGAAGACTTGTACTCACAGATTTAGTTTTCTCAAATAGTGAAATAAATATTTCTGAATTGGTTACAGGAACTTATATAATTATTTTATCAGCAGAAAATGGTAAAACTGGTGTTCAAAAGTTTGTGAAAGAATAAACATTATAGAAATTATTAATCAAAAAAAGGCGAAACTTTTGATGTTTCGCCTTTTTTTTATAGATACATTATTTTTTTATTCTTCTGAGTAAACTTCAAAAGGAACAACAACTTTAATGTTTTTGTAAATTTTTACATTTGCTTCGTAATTTCCAACTTCTTTAATGGCTTCGCCTTTTAAAGTTATATTTTTACGTTCAATGTTAAAGCCTTCTTTTTCAAGAGCTTCGGCAATCATAACAGTATTGATTGAACCAAAAATTTTGCCAGTAGAGCTGGTTTTTGTTCCAATTCTTAATGATAAACCGTTCATTTTTTCTGCAACAACTTCAGCATCTTCGCGAAGTTTAGCTTCTTTATGTGCTTTTTGTTTCATGTTTTCTTCATAAACTTTTTTAGCAGAAGCGGTAGCCATAATTGCATAACCTTGAGGTATAAGATAATTTCTGGCATATCCAGGTTTTACATTAACTATTTCGTCTTTATGTCCTAGATTATCAACGTCTTGTTTTAATATAATTTCCATTTCTTGTCCTCCAAATTTTATTTCATCATATCTGTAACGTAAGGTAGTAATGCTAAATGTCTTGCTCTTTTTACAGACTGTGCAACTTTACGTTGAAATTTTAATGATGTTCCGGTTATTCTACGTGGTAAAATTTTTCCTTGTTCGTTTAAAAATCTTTTCAAAAATTGTGGATCTTTATAATCTACATATTTTATGCGATTTCTTAAAAAACGGCAGTATTTTTTCTTTTTAACTTCAACTGCTAGTGGTGTCAAATATCTAATATCATTTTGTGCCATAATTACGCCTCCTTTTGATTTTGTTCGTTTTTATTTTCAGCAGTTTTGCTGTTCATTTTTCTTTTTTTCTCACTATAGGCAATAGCGTGTTTGTCCATTTTAAAGGTTAAAAAACGCATAATTCTTTCATCACGTCTAAACTCTGTTTCAAGTTTGTTGATAAATTCACCTTCAGATCTGAATTCAAACAAGTAATAAAAACCTGTTGACTTTTTCTTGATTGGGTAAGCAAGCTTTTTCAAGCCCCAATCTTCTTCATGAATTAATTCACCGTTGTTGTCGGTAATAATTCTTCTAAATTTGTTAACCGCTTCCTTCATCTGTGCTTCAGACAAAACGGGAGTTGCAATGAAAACGGTTTCGTACTGATTAATCATAATTCTTACAATTTTCTAATTAATAAATTTTTTAAAATTTTTCGAGTTGCAAAAATATAACATTTTATTGAATTATAAAATATTTTATTAAACTTTTCTGTTTTTTTAATTTTCTAAAATAATTTGACAGAAATAAATGTAGTTGTTCATAATTTTGTTTGAAAATTGTTAGTTTTGCTTCATGAAACAAAACTTAGATAAAATAGAGCTTTTTTTATTATGCTTCATTGCTTTTGTTATCCCTGTAAGCATAAAGCTTAGTTCTATACCAATGATACTATTATTTATTATTGCTTTATGTAGAAAACAAAATTATCCATATTTAATAAAAGCATTTAAAAGTCCAAGTTTTTATATTTTAATAATTCCATATTTATTTTTATGGCTTGGTTTGCTTAATTCAGATGATTTGAGCAACGGATTAATTATTGTTTTTAGAGCTAGCCCTTTAATATTATTTCCAGTCATTTTTACAACATTTAAATTAAATCAAATTAATTCTAAACACAAATTTATATTTTCAAGTTTTGTTTTGGGAGTTTTATCCTCATATATTATATGTTTAAGTAATGCTGTACCAAAATATATAGCTAATAAAGATTTTAATGTGTTTTTTTATCAAGAATTTAGTGCAATAGTCGCAGCAGCAAATCATCTGTCATATTTTGTGCTTTTTGGAATAATAATTTTAATTTCTAATTTGTTTGGAGAAACTAATTTGTTTTTTTGTAAAAAGAAATATTTATTGTTAAAAATATTATTGCTTATTGTTTTTTCAATATTCTTGTTTCAGTTATCTAGTAAGGCTACGATTATTCTATTTTTAATGCTCAGTTTAATAGTTTTTATTTATATTATTTTTAAAAAAAATCTAGCATTGAAATATGTATTGGCAATAATTGCGTTTGTTATTTTGTTGGTTACATTCGGTTTATCAACAGAAAAAGTAAATGTAAGATTTTCTAATTTTGTTGATTTAGTTTTTAAACATAACGAATTTGACCCTAAAAGTTCGGAATCTACGGCTTTAAGACTGTCTGCATTAAAAGCAGGGAAAGCTCTTGCTAAAGATAATTTTTGGTTTGGTACAGGCACTGGAGATTTGCGCTCTGAAATGCATGATTATTACGAGAAAAATTATTTTAATGCAGCTTGTGCGCGAGATGTTAGCCCTCATAATCAATTTGTGAAAACTTTTGCTATGCATGGTGTTTTTGGATTTGTATCATTAATTTCTATATTTGTATTATTGATTCATACTGCTATCAAACGAAAATGTTTTTTATTGTGGATGTGGTTTTTGACGATGTTGGTTTTGTTTAGCGTTGAAGATATGCTTGGTATTCAATGCGGGATGGTGTTCTTTTCGTTTTTTACCTCGTATTTTATTTTTAATTTAGATCTTTCTAATAACAACCAAAGTATAAATACTTAATTTATGATTACTAAAATTGATAGTCCAAATAATCAGCTTATAAAGGAAGTTTTAAACTTGCAATTAAAATCCAAGGAAAGAAAAAAAACAGGTAAAATCCTAATCGAAGGATTAAAAGAAATAAGTTTAGCTATTAAATTTAGTGTAAGTGTTGAAAAAGTCTTGTTTTGTCCAGAAATTATAGATTTAGATTCTGTAAAAGAACTAATAGGGGAGCAGTATCATTTGGCAGGAAAATATGAACTTAGCAAAAAAGCTTTTTCTAAAATTTCATATAGAGAAACAACAGGAGGAATTGTTGTAATTGCAAAAGCACTTTCTATAAGTTTAACAGATATAAAAGTTGACAGAAAATCTTTGTTTATTATTTTGGAATCTGTTGAAAAACCTGGAAATCTTGGTGCTATTGCCAGAATTGCAGATGCAGCACAAGTTGATGCTATAATTGTATGTAACCCGCTGAGTGATGTTTATAATCCAAATGCTATTAGAGCCAGTTTAGGTTGTGTGTTTTCTGTAAAAATTGCTAATTCCGACACAGACTCTGTTTTAAAGTGGTTAAAAGAAAATAATATCACTTCTTATGCCGCAGAATTACAAGCCACAGAATTTTATCATAATTGCGATTTTTCAAGATCTTCAGCTATAGTATTTGGAACAGAGGCTTTTGGCTTGTCTCAAAAATGGATTGATTCGGCAGATAAAAGAATTAAAATTCCAATGTTGGGAAGTATTGATTCTTTAAATGTTGCAAACTCTGTAGCAATAATTACTTTTGAGGCTAGACGACAATTAAATTTTCTGGTTTGATTATTGTAGTATAATTTAGTAATGTTTAAATTTGAATTATAATGAAGAATTTTAAAATATTTTATTTGTTAAATGTGTTGATTTTCATGACATTTTGTAGCAATCAATTGTTTTCTCAAACTAAAGCTTTTGTAGAAATCACTGCAAAAACTAAACAATCTTATCTTGATAGAGGATATACATTGGTGGATTTTAAAAGCGATTCGATTATTGATACGAAACCTTTAGTTTCTTCAGACATAGTCTTGAACTATAAAACCTATTATATTGTACATGTTCAAGTTGATGCTTGTGCTTATTGTGAATATAACCTGTATTTTGTTGATACAGAAAATGTTATGACTGAGTTAGAACCAGAGATTGTTGTGGAAAACAATTTAAAACAAGCAATTTATAGATTTGATAATGAAGAAAATTCTAAAGGAAAATATGTTGTGCTATTAAATTCAAAACTTCCTTATTATGCAAATATTTTTGTGTTTAAGAAGAAATTTTAATAGTCTTCGTAAATAACTTCTTCTTCGTTGTTTAATTGTCCAATAACTTTAAATTCAGTACGTCTATTTTTTTGTCTTCCTTCGGGATTATCACTTCCATCAGGATTTGAGTTAGGAGCTATCGGGAAGTTTTTACCATAACCTTTTGCAACCAATCGTTCTGATTCAATGCCTTTGTTAATTAAATAATCAACAACAGATTGTGCCCTAGCTTGTGAAAGCTTCATGTTAAACTCTTCAGTATCAATAGAGTCCGTATGAGAACTAATCTCTATAATTATATCTGGATACGCTTGCAAAATTTTAAAAATAGTGTTGTCTATAGTTTTTTTAGCTTCTGTAGTAAGTTCTGATTTTGCAAATTCGTAATAAATATTTTTAACAATAAAAGATTGTTCAGGTAATGTGTTTACAAAAATAGCATCTAAAACTATAGTATCTGATCTTGTAATGTTTTTTGTTGTGAAAGGTAATTTTTTCTCCTTTTTATTGTAATCTTTTACAGAAATAAAATAATCAAAACCTTGTTCTAAATTAAAAAAGTAATATCCTGGTGTTGTAAAATCATTTTTCACAAAAAGCTCTTTACCACTATTTTTATCAATCATAAACAAGCTAACTTGATAGTTGTATAATAGTTCTATATCATCACTTCTGTCCAACACATTTAAACTTAAAGCCATTTCTTGTTGATATTCTTTTTCAATAGTTTTGAAAAAAGCAGAGTCTGTAATACCAAAAATTTTGCCTGTAACTGCAATATTGATATAATCTTTATCAATAAACTCATATACATCGTCGCAGCAGTTTGCGTGTCTTAGAGAATAGCCTCCATCTCTGTTTGATGTAAAAAAACCTCTTTGTCCATTGCTTTCTAAAATAAAATACAAATCATCAAAACTTGAGTTTATAGGCTGTCTAAGATTTAATGCGTTTTCAAAATTTTTACCATCGCCAAAAGCTTTGAATATATCTAGACCTCCCATTCCAGGGTGTCCATCTGAACTAAAATATAAAGTTTTAGTTTCAATATTATAATAAGGTGTAAGTTCATTGGCAGGAGTGTTAATTCTCTTTCCACAATTTTTGGGTTCTTTCCATTCCTTACGTTTTGAATCATAATACGTAAACCATATATCTAATCCGCCTTGTCCATTTTCTCTGTCAGAAACAAAATAAAGAACATCTGTATTTAGTCTTGAAACACCAACAGTTGGCATTGTGTTAGTACTGCCGGGTAGGTTAATTGTTTCGGGAAGTTCTTGAGGATCTTGCCATACATTATCTTCATAATTTGAAACAAAAATTTTACAAACAACTTTATTATTAAAATCTTTAGCACATCTTGTAAAATAAAATCTTTTTTTATCTGCAGAAAAAGCACCATTGCCAGTGTTTACGTTAGAACCATTAATTGTTTCATCAAACTCTCCAAGATTTTTCCAATCTTCACCATCTCTTTTAGCGATATAAAACTTTCTAACTGGTAGTTCATCTTTATTTGGGTCATAATATTTTACTTCCTCTTCAGCTAATGACCCCCAAATTAGTTTATTATCTTCGAATGGAATAGGAGAAAAATCAATATGAGGCTTGTTTATTTCTTTATCCAAAAGTTTTACAATAGTATTGTTAGGCTTATTTTGCCAAAGTTCAGTTGAGTCAATTCCTTTTAAATGGTTTCTAGAAATTTTAATTTCTTCTGTTAAGTCTTTATTCTTTTTTGCTTGATTAATAAAACTATTAAACTGCTTTTTTGCTTCATCATATTCGCCTAGAGTTTTAAGGCATTCTGCATAGTAAAATAAAGCTTTAAGGTTTTTTTTGGGGTCTAATTTATAAGAGTCAAATAAATATTTTTGAGCTTCGCGATAATTTTTTTCTTTTAAATATAATTCTCCTAATGCAGCTTGGACTTTTGGTCTGCCAGGGTTTAGCTCTTCATAAGTTTTATAATAATCGATTGCAGAAAAAATATCTCCTTCTTTTTGTGCTGTTTTTGCTAGTTTTAAGATTTGTCCTGGTCTATATGTTATCGATATTTCATTTTGATTATTTTTTTGAGCAAAAACTAAATTCAAAGTGAATAATAAAAAGCAAAAAACTATAAAATATCTCAACATCTTTATCTTGTTTAAATTCATTTTTTAATATCTATCACATGGTATTGTAACGCTTTTAACTTTTTGTGTTAGATGCTTATAAATAATCGAAATTTCAAAAGCTCCTCTGTTTTTTGTTGCAGCTTTAAGAGCAGAAATATTCACATCATAGCTAAATCCTAGGTCAAATCCGTAAATACCTAAACCAGCTGTGAAAATTATTGCGTCAGCATTATTAAGAGAATTTCTTTCATAAATACCTGCAAAAATATTGCTAATTTGTTTATGAGGCTTTAATTTAAAATTTGCAATTCCACCTAAAACAAAGTCGTTAGTTTTTTTGTGAAGCATTACTAAAATATTTGGAACAATATCAATATTGTCTTTTATTGGCAAAGTTACTCCAGAATTAAGAGCAACTCGCATAGGAAGTTTGTTATCTGTATTTACAAATGTTTCTTTAGGGTTGTTTACATGAAAAAATGATAATCCAAAATGTGGAGTTAAATTTTTGATGGTAACTTTATATTTTATTCCTAAATTTATATCTAAATATTGTATGTTTTCTACTGTTTGTGTAATGTTGTTTGGTAAATTGGAGTCGAAAAGACCAGTATTATCATTAAATTGTGAAGGCAGACTTAATCCGTTTAAAGTAAAATTTTTTGTAACAAATCCGATTTGAGCGCCAAATGATAAAACATTAGTTTCGTTTAATGAAAGTATATAACTTCCGTTAACAAAAATTTTATTTACTAATAAATTACTTGAGCCTGAATGGTCGTTTATAAAAAATGCACCAAGACCAAAATTTTTGCCTTTTTTTGTGTGCATTGACTTGTCAAATCCAACAGAAATAGTGCGATAAGGAGTGCCAATTGCAGCCCATTGTGTTCTATAATTGTTGGTAAATCGCCAATTTTCATCAAAAAAACCAGTCTCCGCAGGATTTAGTGAGAGTGGAGAAGCAGTAAATTGGCTAAAATGTATGTCTTGACAATATGCTTTTGTGCAAAAATAGCCAAAAATTAAAGTTACTGTTGATATAATAATAAAAATCTTTTTCAATGCCGTTCAACTTTTTATAATTATGATTTTCAAAAATAATAATTTTGTTTTAAAAAACAAACTTTTTTATGATTTTTTTTTTATAAAAAAATATTTAATAAAATTTCGGGAAATCATGCTAGAATAATTAAAATTATATTATTTTTGTTAATTGATGTTTTGTTTTACTAATGCATTGCTTAAAATGAAAAGAATTTATATTTTATTTTTGTTAATTTTCAGTGTTACGAGATTGTTTTCGCAACCTACAGCTGATTTTACTTCTAGTGGGAATAATTTATGTGCGCCAGCAATTATAACCTTTACTAATACAAGTACTGGATGTTCGGGTACACCTACCTTTTATTGGACATCAGGAACAAGCGATGTGTCTTCTCTTGAAAATCCTACATTTTCTTATACAGTAGGAGGAACTTATACGGTTAGTCTTAAAATTACCTGTGATGGATTTGAAGACACAAAAACTATGACCATTGTAGTTTATGATCCACCTGAGGCAAACTTTAGCAATGTAGTGCAGAAAGGATGTGTTCCATTTGATGTGAATTTTATAGACATGTCTTTAACAGGTGATGCCGCAATAAATTCATGGGTTTGGCATTTTGGAGATGGAACAAGTTCTACAGAGCAACATCCTTCACATACTTATGCTTCAAGTGGTAGTTTTAATGTAACTTTATTTGTAAAAGATGAAAATAATTGCTCTTCACAGGTTACTCATAATAATTTAATAAGGGTTGCTAATTTGCCTACAGTTAGTTTTGTGGCTGATAATCCAACTTTGTGTACCTCACCTCATACGGTTAATTTTAGCTCGTCTGTTACTACCTCGTTTGGTTTAACAGCAACCTATTTATGGAATTTCGGAGATGGCGGTACAAGCATAGAAAATAATCCTAGCCATACATATACTTCAGGAATTTATGATGTGAGTTTAACAGTAACTGATGAATATGGCTGTGAAAATACATTTTCTAAACCTGAATATGTGAGAATAGAACCAGCAGTCCCCCAGTATTCGGTTTTAGAGGGCGATACAGTATGTAAAGGAATGCAAACACATTTTTTAAACGAAACAGGCTATTCGTGTCGCTGGGATTTTGGAGACGGAGGTACAAGTATGCAAAATACTCCAATACATATTTATCAGCAAACAGGAAATGTTAATGTAACTTTTACTGTTGACCCAGGTGGACAATGTGAGGCTTCAACGGAATTTACTCTTTTTGTAGAAACTATTACTGCATCTTTCACAACTAACCCAACAAACTTATATTCATGCTCAATACCCTTTGAGGTAGAATTTACAAATACTTCATCAGCAAATGCTACAAGTTTTTATTATGTGTTTCAAGATGGAACTTCATCAATTCAGCCAAATCCTTCGCACACTTATTCATCAGGAGGAATATTTCAGCCAACTTTAACAGTAACAAGTAATGCGGGCTGTGTACATACATTTATGGGACCTATAATAAATATTTCACCCGCAGATGCTAGCTTTACAGCCGATGAGGTTGAAGGTTGCGAACCATTAACTATTACCTTTACATATTCAGGAGATCCAGAGGCTATTACTAATTTTAACTGGAATTTTGGAAATGGAAACACAAACTCAGATGGTTCTGCTATAGAATCTTCGGTTTATAATGCAGGAGAATATACAGTTGTATTAACAGTTACAGATGGACAAGGTTGCACTGGAGAATCAAGTCTTGAACTAAATATAGGAGCTGTGTATGAACCAAACATAAATGTTTTTGATAATGATCCTGACCACACACCTTTGTTAAGCCATAATATTTGTGCACAAGATACTGTCTCGTTATGGGTGTTGGAATGGGATAATGAGGACTATGAATTTACTTGGTGGATAGACTCCACATCAAATAAAGATGTGTCAAATGAATACACTGATCATGCTTTTGACCAAGATACAGGTTGGGTTCACTTGCACATGATAACTTTGTATAATGGCTGTAGAGATACAATTTATTGGGATAGCCTGTATATAAGTGGACCTATTATTGATGGTATATCTAAATCTTATGATTGTAATAATCCTAGAAATTATGAATTTACTTTAAATGAAACTATAGCTGATACTTGGGATTGGAAAATATATTATATTCATGAAGGTACAATGACAATTGTGGAAGAGACTCTGAGCTCAACAGATCATAATTATTCATATACTTTTCCACCAAGTCCAGATTCATTTTGGGTTAAGGTAACAGCACATAGCGATACAACTAGTTGCGAATATGTGGACTCAATACAAATTAAAATAGCAACACCGAGTGCAAGTTTTTCTATACCCGTATATAATAATTGTACAGGAGTTGACATATCTTTTGATGCTTCTGCTTCTCAAGATGCAAGCGAATACTATTGGGATTTTGGAGATGGAAATAATTCAGGTTGGTTAAGTGAACCTATATTTATATATCAATATATGACTGTCGGTGTGTTTGATGTAGTGTTAACTGTTCGTGATGAAAACGGTTGTGAAGATACTGATACTCACCCTATACATATTATTGGTCCGGAAATACATACAACTATCAGCGAAACATATGGTTGCGACCAATTATTAGTGAGTTTTTCAGACTTTTCTACAGCTAGTGAACCAATAGTAAGTGTTGAATGGAATTTTGGAGATGGCTCCACAATGATAGGCACAGATGTAACACATTTATACTCAACACCAGGCGTTTATTCTGTAACTGTGAATGTAACAACTTTATCAAATTGTGGTTTAGGGATTACTTATCAGGATACAATTGTTGTCGAATCTGTTGACGCTAGTTTTAATGCTCTGCCAGTTGTTGCTTGTGTTAATCAAGATATTAGTTTTCAAGCTTTAGAAAATAATATAAGTTATATATATACATGGAATTTTGGAGATACAAATCCTGCAATTTCTGGACATAGCCCTTCTATAAATTATTCATACGAAAATGGTGGATATTATGACGTTCATTTAAAAGTAGAAAATGGAAGGGGGTGCGAAGATGAGCTTTTGTTAGAGGGCTTTATAAAAATAGAGCAGGCATTTGCTAACTTTAGTTTAACTGAAGATCATTTTTCATGTTATCCAGCTACGCCAATAATAATTCAAAATTCTAGTGTTTTGCCAGCCGATACAGAATTATATTATCAATGGATTTTAGGCAGTGATAATGATACAATTACTGTTGAAGAACCGACATATGTATATACTGTGCCTGGGAACTTTGATATTGTTTTAAATTTGTCAACGCCAGCAGGATGCACCGACACACATTCTTTACCATTAATTATTGAAGGTCCATATGCACAAATGAATATTAGTGATACCATAGCTTGTGTTGGACAAGAAATAGAATTTAGCCTTACAGAACAAGAAAATGTTGAAACTATACAATGGGTTGTCGGAGGGGGAGATTCTTATACTGTAGAATCATTCACTCATTCGTATTCAATGGTGCCACCAAGCGGTTATTATACAGTTAATTTAGTGATAAAATCAGGAGATTGTCAACCACCTTCGTTTGTGCAAAATATTTATATTTTTGATGTTACTGCAGATTTTAGTATTACAGATACAGAAAATAATGAAATACTAGGTGGGCTTTGTTCTCCATTTGAGGCAATGCTAGTAAGTAACTCTATAAATGACGATTTTAGATATTGGTTTGTTGACAACCATCCAATAGGATCCGGTTTAAGTACTGAAACTCATAATTTTGTAAATAATCAAAGTTATGATACAAGTGGAGAAATAACTTTAATTGTTGAAGATATTCACGGTTGCCTTGATACTATTAAAAAGAGCATTGATGTTTATGCCTTGCCTGTAATTGAAATAACTCAAGATACTATTATTTGTAAAGGTGATGAAATCAAGTTATATTCTGCAGGAGGTGTAAGTTACTTGTGGTCTCCAGATGTCAATATTTCTGATGTTAATTCTCAATCGCCAAGTGTAAAACCAGAAGAGGATATTATATATTATTTAGAAGTTAGAAACTCGCATGATTGTCTTAGTATAGATTCTGTGAGTATATTAGTAATACAGGATTTTTTAGTAAACTTTACACCTGTTTATGATTCTATTATTATTGGAGATACTACACGAATTATTTTAGAAGCTACTCAAGACAGTTTAATTTATACTTGGACACCTAGTACAAATATTTCATGTACAAATTGTCCAGAACCTGAATTTTATCCACTCGAAGATACAAGATACAGACTTGTAGTAGAAGATAGTACAGGGTGTTTCAAGTATCATTATTTGCTCGATATTTTTGTAATTGAGGAATATACATTAGATGTACCAGGAGCGTTTACGCCTGGTTCTGGGGATAAAAATGCTGTAATTTATGCTAGAGGCTTTGGAATTAAAAAATTATTGCAGTTTAGAATTTATAACCGTTGGGGAGAAGAAGTTTTTTATACTGACGATATAAACCAAGGCTGGAACGGATATTATAAAGGAAAGTTACAAAGTATAGATAATTATTCCTATTTTATTGAAGCAGAAATGTTTAATGGAAGTATTCAAACTAAAAAAGGACATATAATGTTGATTAGATAAGAAACTTGTTTTAAATTCTAAATTCTCAATTCAAAAAAACTTTTTATTTCCCATATTTTTTCCCAACTTTGCAGAAAATACAATTATATGATAATTATTACAGGTGCTGCAGGATTTATCGCTAGCTGTTTAGTTACAGAACTTAATAACCGTGGTTATAAAGACCTTGTATTAGTTGATGATTTTAGTAAAAGTGAAAAGAAAAATAACTATTCAGATAAAACTTTTACAAAACTTATCGATAGAAACGAATTTGATTATTGGTTGGATAGAAATCACAAACTTGTTCAATTAATTTTTCATATTGGTGCAAGAACAGATACTACCGAATTTAACTTTGAAATACTTGAAAAATTAAATTTAGAATACTCAAAACTTATTTGGCGAAAATCTTATGAATATGGTTTGCCATTAATTTATGCATCTTCGGCAGCAACTTATGGAGCCGGAGAATTCGGTTTTGATGACAATACTTCTCCAGAATTACTTAAACCACTAAACCCTTATGGAATTTCTAAAAATGAATTTGATAAATGGGCTTTGAATAATGAGAAAAAACCATATTTCTGGGCTGGATTTAAGTTTTTTAATGTTTATGGTCCAAACGAATATCATAAAGGTAGAATGGCATCTGTTGTCTATCATGCCTACAATCAAATTAAAGAAACAAAAAAATTAAAACTTTTTAAATCTCATAATCCAAAGTTTGAAGATGGAATGCAATTGCGAGATTTTATTTACGTAAAAGATGTTTGCTCTGTTTTAATTCATTTTATGGAGACTCGCAAAAATTCAGGAATATATAATCTTGGAACTGGAAAGGCAAGAAGTTTCTTAGATTTAGGTAAAGCTTGTTTCAATGCACTAAGTATAGAACCAAATATCGAGTTTGTTGATATTCCTTTGGATATAAGAGATAAATATCAATATTTTACGCAAGCAAATGTTGAAAAATTGCGTTCAGTAGGTTATGATAAACCATTTTATAGCATAGAAGAGGGAGTTAATGATTATATTTCTAATTATTTAAAAGAAGAAAAATATTTTTAAGAAATGAGCAATAAAAAAAAATATATAGGCGAAGTAGAAGAGGCTAAAGCAGATAATTCTGCTTTGAAAGTAAATCAAGGAATAGAGCAACCACCTCAAGTAAATCCTAATTTTAGAAAATTTAAAAGAATAAAAAAAGATTTAACAGTTTCTGATTATGTTGAAGGAATTGTTGCAGGTGATGTAAATATTTTAAGTCAAGCTATTACTTTAGTCGAAAGTCGTTTAGCCAAACATCAAGAAATTGCTCAAGAAATTATTAAAGAATGCTTGCATTTAGATAAAAAATCTATTCGAATTGGAATTACTGGAGTTCCTGGAGCAGGGAAAAGCACTTTTATTGAAGCTTTGGGAATGGAAATTGTAAATCGAGGACATAAATTAGCAGTTTTAGCAGTTGACCCAAGTAGTGAGCGTAGTGGTGGAAGTATTTTAGGCGATAAAACACGAATGGAGGAATTGTCGGCTCAGAAAAATGCTTTTATTCGTCCATCGCCTTCGGCAGGTTCTCTTGGTGGAGTAGCTCGTAAGACACGTGAAACAATTGTGCTTTGCGAAGCAGCAGGGTATGATACAATTTTTATTGAAACAGTTGGTGTTGGACAATCCGAAACTGCTGTGCATAGCATGGTAGATTTCTTTTTATTGCTAATGTTATCTGGAGCTGGTGACGAATTGCAAGGAATAAAACGAGGAATTATGGAAATGGCTGATGCTATTGCAATAACAAAAGCTGACGGTAATAATGTGCAAAAAGCAAAACTAGCACGAGTTCAATATCAAAATGCTTTGCATTTATTTCCACAAACTGAAGCAAAATGGGAACCAAAAGTTCTGACTTGTTCATCAATTGAGAAAAAAGGAATAAGTGAAATTTGGGAAACAATAAAGGAATATGAAACTCATACAAGAAATAATGGGTATTTCGAGAATAATCGCTTAAAACAATCTAAATATTGGTTGTTCGAAGCAATAAATTCAGCTTTGAAAGAAAGATTTTATGACGATAAATTAGTGAAAACCGAATTGAGAAAATTAGAAGTTAAAATCGAAAAAAATGAAATAAGTAGTTTTGTAGCTGCTACCCAATTGTTAGATATTTATTTTCAAAAGAAATGATAGGACAAAAAATTGTTTACGAAACCTTAGAAAAACTGAATATAAGCTTTGAATATTATGAGGCACCAAAAGATTTTTCAAATGAAGAAGATATAAGTTTTTGGAATAGGATAGGAGCAACACGTTGTAAAAACCTGTTTATGAGAAATCATAAAGGGAATAGACATTTTTTGTTAATTTCTGATTATTACAGAGATATTAATATTAAAGTGTTAGAAGATAAATTTAAAAAAGGAAAAATTTCTTTTGCATCTCAACAAAGAATAGATAAACACATAAAAGGAGTGATAGGTGCAATTTCAGTTTTTTCTTTATTAAACGATGAGGCTAATCATGTTGAGGTCTTTATTGATGAGGGATTGAAAACAAAACAAAAACTTACATTTTTACCAAACGAATTAAATGCTCTTATTGCAATAAGTTTTGAAGATTTTATAAAAATCCTTGATTATTCTGGCAATAAATATGAATTTATGAATTTAGCAGCCTCGGTTGAGTAATTATTTTACTCTAATTTTTTGACCAATTTGTAATTTAGAATCTTCGCTAATTCCATTCATTGAACATATTTGACTAATTGAAATATTATATTTTCGAGAAATTGCCCAAAGAGTATCGCCGCTATAAACTATATGATAATTGCTTTCCAAAACCCCAGACACTCCACCAGAAGTTCTACGTCTCGATTTTAAATATGCAAATTCTTCTGGCATCAACACCAAAGTATCAGATTTTAGTTTATTGTTTTCAAAATCTATTATTAATTCAGGGTTAAAAGGATTGTCTTTAAATCTGGTTTCAAAATGAAGATGAGGTCCGTAAGATTTGCCAGTATTTCCACCTCGAGCAATTGTGTCTCCAGCTTTGACCTCTTGATTTCTTTGACATAATAATTTTGACAAATGTGCGTAATAAGTTTCAATACCGTTGTAATGTCTAATAATAACCAAATATCCATAACCTCCTCTGTTCCAACCTGCATAACGTACAATCCCATCAAAAGCAGAAACGATGGTATCTCCAGTTTTTAGCCTAATGTCAATTCCATTATGATGATATCCTCTTCGCCACCCAAATTTACTGATTACAGTTCCTATATATGGCATGTAAAATTTTTCCCCATTATTTAATAAACTTATAGCACAAGTGTCAAGAGTTCGTTTGTAATCAGCCTTGCCAAAGGCAAAAATATTAATTGTATCCCAGTTTTCTGAAAATACAGTTAAACTATCTAATTCTAAAAGTCTATTTTCGTAAATATCATTATAAAGTTTTATTGAGTCGTTGAATTTAATAACAGCCAAAACACTATCTTGATTTATATATTCCCAAGTGTTGTTTTCAAATAAAATAATATCAAAACCTTTACTATTTACAGTGTCTATTATTATGCGAGCATTTTTATCGTTTTGTGAAAAAATCAAATTAGGAATAAATATAAGACTTAGAAATATGTAAAAAAGATGTTTCATATTTTTCTATTTTGAATTAACAAAAATGAAAAAAATAATCTAAAACAAATTATTTATCAGAAATTTTATACAAATAGTGAATATTCTCCTATTTGTATGATTTTTAAAGTTACTTCTTTGATGTTTTAGGTTTTAAAAATGATAATTCTCAAAATGTTTCGATTATAATTAAGATTGAAAAAAACTTTGTTTGCTAAATAAAACTTATTATTTTTGCAATGCAATTTTGCGGGGTGTAGCTCAGTTGGTTAGAGTACGCGTCTGGGGGGCGCGGGGTCGGTAGTTCGAGTCTACTCACCCCGACAAAATTAAAAAATCAAAAATCCTAATAAATAATCCGAAAAATTAAAATTTTAGAGCGTTGTTAATAAATTTGTATTAAATATTTTAATTTTTACAAAAATATATTAGAAAATTTGCCTAAAAAAGATAAAACAAATTTGAATAAAACATGAAAATGACAAGTTTTGGTAAATTTATAAAAGCAGAACGAGAAAAAAGAGGTTGGAGTCAAACAGAATTAGGTGCTTTAATTAAGATAAATACTCCACTTGTGAGTCGTATCGAAAACGATAAAAAGCTCATGTCTTTTGATAAAGTTGAGCTACTTGCTAATGCTTTTGAAATGGATTATCAGGAATTAAAAGATCTTTATTTTGCAGATAAAACAGCAAAATCTGCTTATGAATACAAATGTTCTAAAAACGTTTTTGCAGTTGCTGAAAAACAATATGAATATATAGAAGCTACCAACATTGTACAAGGACAATTAAAATTCTAATCGTGATGGACAATAAGAAATTAATACAGACATTGGGATTTGTACCAAAAGAAAACAGTTCGGGTATTTTTCAGAAAAAATATTCTAAAGCTGACTATTATGTTGTTGAAATTGATTTTGAGAAAGAAAATATCAACTATGGAAATAAAATAAAAGGTGAAAGTAAAACAACGCAAAACTTTTTACAGGCTGAAAACTGGGTTGTTTTGGAGTGTGTGGATAGGCTTTTGGGAAAAGGGTATCAGCCACAAAATATAACATTGGAAAAAACTTGGAAAACAGGACACGGAACAAGCGGGCGATTAGATATTTTGGTAACTAAAGACGATGGTTCCGCTTATTTAATGATTGAATGTAAAACTTGGGGCACAGAGTATGAAAAAGAACTGAAAAACTTAGAGAAGAACGGCGGACAACTTTTTACCTATTTTCAACAAGATAAAAATGCCGATGTTCTAATGCTATATACTTCTAAAATAGACAGTAAAGGTGTTGAATACAAAAATACAATTGTAAAAATTGAGGAAGATTACAAACAAACTGGCAATGTAAAAGATTTTTACGAACGTTGGAATAAGCTTCCCAAAACAAACGGTATTTTTGATAGCTGGGTCAGACCTTACGAATTTCAAAGTAAAGCGTTAACAAGAAGAGATTTAAAGGCTTTAAAACAAAAAGATAGTAGTTTTATTTTTAATCGCTTCTTGGAAATCCTACGTCACAATGTAGTGTCGGATAAGCCTAACGCTTTTAATAAAATATTTACACTATTTCTGTGTAAAATTATTGATGAAGATCGAAGTGAAGACGAACAGCTTCATTTCCAATGGTTGGAGGGGGAAGATGACCATATCTCTTTTCAAAAAAGATTAACAGACCTGTATCGTAGGGGAATGAAAGAGCTATTGGAAAAAAAGGTTACAGACGTTAGTGATGATGAGTTTGATACACGTTTCAAGCAAACCGTAGATGAGCAATATAGAGAGGAGATTAAAAATATTTTAACCGAAATACGTCTGAAAAAAAATAACGAATTTGCCATAAAGGAAGTGTATGACGATGCTTCGTTTGAGGATAATGCCAAAGTGGTAAAAGAGGTTGTAGAACTCTTACAGGTTTATCAAATCCGTTATAATTATCGTCAGCAGTTTTTAAGCGATTTCTTTGAGTTGCTTTTAACCACAGGGTTAAAACAAGAGTCGGGACAGTTTTTCACACCAGTTCCAATAGCTCGATATATTATTAAAAGTTTACCTATTCGCGAAATAACATTGCAAAAAATTGAACAAGGAAGCAAAAACGATTTGCTACCAAATGTTATTGACTATGCTGCTGGAAGTGGACACTTTGTTACAGAGGTAATGGAAGTTATACAGGAATATATTGATACCTTGACCGAAAATCAATTTTCAACACCAACAACGAAAAAAGCCCTTAGAAGCTGGCAGGGAGACCAGTTTAATTGGGCAGAACAGTATGTATATGCTATTGAAAAAGATTATCGTTTGGTAAAAACTGCAAAAGTAAGTTGTTACTTACACGGAGACGGCTTGGCAAAAGTTATTCACGGAGACGGTTTGGGAGATTTTGCTACATCAAACGATTTCAAAGATTTGCTGAAATATACCGATAAAACTTATCCGCAAGATAATAAGCAGTTTGATATAGTTATTTCAAATCCGCCATATTCGGTTTCCGCATTCAGAGGCACGATGATGGACGAAGAAAAAGCTCTGAAAGCCTTTGAACTTTATAGCCGTTTAACCGATCAAAGTTCAGAAATAGAGTGCCTGTTTGTAGAGCGAACCAAACAACTGCTTAAAGATGGCGGTGTTGCAGGTATTATATTGCCCAGCAGTATATTAAACAATACAGGCATATATACCCAAACTCGCGAAATTGTTTTGAAATACTTTGATATTCTGGCTATTACCGAATTTGGTTCTAATACATTTATGGCTACCGGAACTAATACTGTTACTCTGTTTTTACGAAGACGAAACAATGCTGATGCCTTTAATATTGAGGAGGCAGTAAAAAGATTTTTTACAAATCTGAACGATGTTACAATCAATGGAATTGAAAAACCTGTACATAAATATGTGTCATACGTTTGGGAGGGGGTAAATTTTGACGATTATATTACTTTGCTCAGAAAAAATCCTAACGAAGTCGTAAAAAAACACGAGATTTTTAAGGAGTACAACAGTAAAATAAAAGCTAAGAGTGATATTGAGAAATGGAATGCAATTTTGGACTTAGAGCAAGAAAAGCTACTCTATTTTATTCTTACTTATCCTCAAAAATTAGTACTTGTAAAAACAGGTGAAAAGGCTGAAGAGAAACGTTTTTTAGGCTACGAATTTAGCAACCGCCGAGGCAGCGAGGGAATACACCCTATACAGCGAGGAAAATTCATAGACGAGTGCACACAACTGTTTGATGCTGATACATTTGACAATCCCGAAAAGGCAAGTACCTATATTTATAAAGCATTTCAAGGAGAATTTGATTTAGATATTCCCGAGATATTACAGAAAAATGTTAGCTATCAGAATTTAGTGGATATGCTTAGTTTTGATAGAGTTACCTTTGAAAAAAATATTTCGCTTACTACTAAAAAAAAAGTAAACTATGAACTCATTTGGAAAAGTGATTCATTAATATTGTTGTCTAAAATTGCAGACATAAGAAAAGGTACATCAATAACAAAAGCAAAAACAGTAGAGGGCAATATTCCTGTTGTTGCAGGAGGACAAGAACCTGCATATTTTCATAATGAGGCTAACAGAGATGGAAATATAATAACAGTAAGTGCGTCAGGAGCTTATTCTGGTTTTGTAAATTATTTTAAAAATCCGATTTTTGCTTCAGATTGTAATACTATCAATTCTAAAAATGAAAATGTGATTTCAACAAAATTGATTTTTGAATTTTTGAAATCAATTCAAAAAACTATTTATTCACTACAAAGAGGGCAGGCTCAGCCACACGTTTATGCAGAAGATTTAGCTCAAATAAAAATCCCTCTTCCGTCACTAAATATCCAACACAAAATCGTTTCAGAAATAGAGGTTTTGGAGAAAAAAGAAGAAAAGACAAGGAAAGAAATAGAGAATTTTAGTCATAAAATAACAGAACTATATGAGACTGCTTTGTCTAAAGCAAAAACAATATTAAGGTTAAATGACGATACTATTTTTGAGGTTTCTATTGGAAAACGTGTTTTAAAAAACGAATTTGTTCCTAATGGAAAAATACCTGTTTATAGTGCAAATGTAATTGAGCCTTTTGGAAATATAAATAAATTATTAATTGAAGATTTTAGCAAACCATCTGTTTTATGGGGAATTGACGGAGATTGGATGGTTAGTTATGTGCCCGAAGGTTATCCATTTTATCCAACAGATCATTGTGGAGTTTTAAGAGTAAAAAACAATTTAGTTAATGAAAAATATTTAGCTTTTGTTTTGGAAAAAGAAGGAAAAGCTTTTGGTTTTTCAAGAACAAAAAGAGCTTCTATTGATAGGATTAAAGGTATTAAGATTTCTGTTCCTACACTTTCCGAGCAAGAAAAAATAGTTTCCGAAATAGAAAAAATCGAAACGCAAATAGAGGCATTAGAAAATGAAATAGTTGAAATTCCGAAACAAAAAGAAGCGATCTTAAAGAAATGGTTGAATTAACTTAACAATAAAAAAAGGACTAAATTTTACTTAGTCCTTTTTTTATTTTTCATCAAGTAAATTACTTACTTTTTATGATGTGGCGGAGAAAGAGGGATTCGAACCCCCGGAGCCCTCTCGAGCTCAACGGTTTTCAAGACCGCCGCATTCGACCGCTCTGCCATTTCTCCGCTGCAAAAGTAGATTAATTTATTAATATGCAAAAATATTTTGAATGTTTTTTTTGAAAAAAACTGTAATTATATTATAAACCTTTAATCATGAGGTATATACATAATAAATTTTTTTTAACTGAGATTATTTTGAAAAATCACACCTATTAAATACATATATAAATAACGTGTTTTAATATTCGCGAAAAACCGATTTTCTTGTTTAGTTGAAGAAAAATGACGTTTTACACGTTTTTTTAAGTTAAAAACACTTTAAAACACTTGAAACATAGGGGTTTTAGTAAATTTTTATAATGAAAAGGCTTGGTTTTGTTTAGGTGAAACGGCTGAAATGCTTGTATTTTCAATATTTTGCAGTTGTTTTTGCTTGGGTTATTAACAAAATAAATAAGTTATTAACAAAAGTGAAAAAACTTGATTTTAAATTATTGCTATAACCCTTATTATTACTATATTTACTTTGTAAAATTAATCTTATTATTAATCTAAAAAATTAAAAAAATGAACAAAGCACAATTAATTGACGCAATGGCTAAAGAAGCTAACTTAACAAAAGCTGACACAAAAAAAGCATTAGACGCTTTCATTAAAACAACAACAAGCGCTTTAAAAAAAGGTGAAAAAGTTGCATTAGTTGGATTTGGTACTTTAAGTGTTGCAAAAAGAGCAGCTAGAACTGGTCGCAACCCACAAAAACCAACTCAAGTAATTAAAATCCCTGCTAAAAATGTTGTAAAATTCTCAGTTGGAAGCGAACTAAAAAAAGCTGTTAAGTAAGAATTGCATCATTAATGAAATTAAAAAAGAGAGTTATAGTTTTTATAACTCTCTTTTTTTATATTTGCCTTTTCAAAAAACCGTATAATGGATAATAAATTTATTATAGATAATTTATCGCCAATGGTTTCTGAAAACCGTTTAGAAACTTTTATAAATGTATTAAACAATCGTACCTATTATATAACTGTTGTACTCGAAGACCTTTTTCAGTCGCATAATGCTTCGGCAGTTTTGCGTTCTTGCGATTGTTTTGGAATCCAAAATGTACATGTTATAGAAAATACTTATCAATTTAAAGAAAACCCAGATGTTTCATTAGGCTCATCTCAATGGTTGACAAAGTTTAAATATAATTCATCTGAAAATAACAGCATAAAAGCAATAGAAAATCTAAGAAAGCAAGGCTATAGAATAGTTGCAACAACACCCCATACCAATGATGTTAACCTTAATGATTTGGATTTAGAAAAAGGTAAAATAGCATTGTTTTTTGGAGCAGAATTACCAGGATTATCACAAACTGTATTAGAACAAGCAGATGAATTTGTGAAAATACCAATGTATGGTTTTACAGAAAGCTTTAATATTTCTGTGTCGGCAGCAATTTGTTTGTATGATATTGTAAATCGTCTAAAAAATTCTAATATTAAATGGCAATTAAGCGAATTAGAAAAAGAAGAATTACTAGCCAAATGGCTTAAAGTTAGCGTGAGAGAGTCTGAAAAAATTTTAAAATTATTAAAAGTTAGAAATTCTTAGTTTTATTTTATTACAGAAACTTTATTTAAAAATTCTTTATCTCCTTGTTTTATTTTTATTAAGTAAATTCCTGATTTATAATTTGTTAAGTCTATGTTTGTGTTAAAGTTAGAATTGAAATTTTGCATTTTTTTTCCCAATGAATTGTAAATAATAACTTCAAAATTTTCAGAACTATTTGTATTTATATTTAATCTATTTGAACAAGGATTTGGAAAAATTGAAAACTGATTTTCAAATTCATATTTAACATTTTGAGGATGAAGCACATTGTTATACTTTTCGCTTGCATTTGCAATAGCTTGTTTAAATTTATATAAATTAGGCTCAGCTATAATAGCAAAACCAACTGTGATAGTATCTTTAGCCAAGATGTTAATAGGACCAATTCCTGTGTAAAGAACAATATCGGTTTGTAATTCCGAATCAAGAAAGTTAGGATTTGAAATCATATAAAATTTTTCAATATCAGAAAAACCGTCATTTATATTAATAACTTCATTATTTTCATCAGCTTGATCTAGAGCATAAAATATTGGTGTCTGTTTGCTTAATAACTTAATTCCTGCATTCATGCTTTGTTCGGAATTACTTTTTGCGTAAAGCATTTGTGCCTCTTGGTCGAAAATAGCAGAATTTTTTGCTGCTTCTATTAAATCCCAGTCTGTAAATAAACCAAAATAATAATTTTCAATAGGGTAGCCACTTGTATTTATAATATCATAATCAATAATAACAAAATTTTCATCTTCAGTCCAAGAGTATGCGTTTTCAATAATATAAATTCCTTTTGTATTTAAGTCTAAGGAGTCTGAAAATTCAAGTCTAATGTGCTGGTCTGCTATTTCCTCAGTAATTATTTCGGGATATTTTTCATTTTTAAAATCTGAGTTTTGTCTTATTGAGCTGAATAAATTTACCGCAGAATTTCCGGAAATAATTCCACAGTCATAAAACAAGTCGTATAAGTTGTTGTAATTTAGTCCATTACCTATTGAACTTTGAGAATCAGAATAGCCGATTCTTCCATTTGCAGTAATAGAAAGATTTAATTTTTCAGTGCTAATATCAATATAACTGGGGTTAACTAAAAAATCAATAAATTGATAATCAGTATAGTTCTCTGCAGAATAATTTATTTTTATAGCTAAATTATAATCGTGAGGAATATTTTCGTCGAGTTCTAGTAAAATTAGTGATGCAGAACTGTAGCTTTGCATTTGTTCTAAACTTCCTTCAAAAATTGTTGGATTAATAATATTGGCATATCCATTAACAACTTCTGCTGTTATAGTTAAGTTTTCAACATTTTTTAAATAATTTATAAAATTTCCACCTACACTAATCGCATAGTTGTTCTCATTAATAATTATGTCTTCTAGAACAACTGCTGGAGGAATCTCCATGCTTAAAGATTTGTGCATATTCAATCTTCCTTTTCCTAATTTTCCTGCAAAAGGAATATTATAAGCTATAGTATCTATATTGTCGCATCCAGCTTTTATTAGAGCCATAATTTGTTTTGCAGTAAATTCTGGGTGGTAAGCTCTTAAAATTCCTGCAAATCCTGCAACAATTGGTGCAGCAAATGACGTACCGCCATACATTAGTGTGTAAGAATCAATGGCACCAGTTGATAAAAAATTAGTGGCAGGAGCACATAGATCAACAGTATAAGAATAAGTGCTACCTTTTTGAGAAATTGAATTATCAGGAGCCCATCTTTCATCATCTTCTTGTGTTCCAGCAACCGATAAAACATTATCATATGAAGCAGGATAAAATCTTAAATCAGAATTTGTGTTACCAGCTGCAGCCACTATTAATAAATCAAAATTATTTGTTGCATAATTTACGACATCTTGTCCCATTTTTTGATAATGTGTCGAACCCCAACTGCAATTAATTACATCAACATTGTGTTCGGCTGCATAAACTATAGATTGATATGCGTTTTCAATAATTCCTTCAGAGTTCATTATTTTTAAAGGTAAAACTTTGCATTTATAACCAGCACCTGAAACTCCAATACCATTATCATTTTCTGCACCAGCAATGCCAGCTACCCAGGTTCCGTGTTGATTTACATCTGCACTTACAATATTGTTGTTTTCAGCAAAATTCCATCCTCTAAAATTATCAATGTACCCATCTAAATCATTGTCAACGCCATCTAAAGGGTCGGCATAATTATATTTTATTTGATTAATTAAATCTGGATGTGAAACTTCAATTCCTGTATCTGAAATGCCGATAACAATATTGGTATCTCCTTTATGAATATCCCAAGCCTCGTATGCTTTTACTTTCTCCAACCAATATTGATTTTCTTGATTTAATGGGTCATTTGGAACGTATAGTAATTCAATTTTGTACAAAGGTTCAACATACTCAAAAATATTAGATTTAGACATTTTGTTTGCCAAAATAGCAGGATCAATAGTGTTATCTAAGTATGTAATTCTAAAAATATTGCTTATGTCAACATTTTTTTCAATATTATTTTTGTTTAAATTTTGTGAATTCGGAAATTCTTGTTCAATTCTAAAGTAAGATTTGTTTTTAAAATAAGGTAAAATTGCGTTTTTTGCATCTTTATTTGTAAAAGTTCTATTTCCGTCAGCTTTTAATTTTATTATTAAAATATTGTCGTGATAGGGTTTGCTGTTTGAATCTTGAGAGAAAGCACTAAATTTAAAGTTGAAAATTAATATTGTAATCAATAAAATATTGATACAGCATTTGATGTTTGAGGTATAGTTATTCATAGCAATATTTTTTTGCAATATATAAAAAAAATAGTCGTATGGAACGACTATTTTAAAAAAAGTTTAAATATGTTTTTAATTTTGTATTTCTTCAACGTCTCCCATTATTGTTAGAGTTGTTGTATGATTAGTTGGGTCATTTGTAATAACTGTAATACTTTTACTTTGTTTTCCTTTTCTACCAGCTGAGTTGAAAGTAGCGGTAATATGGCTGGATTCGCCTGCTTTTATGACCATCTTTTCAGGACTTGTAGCTGTACAACCACAAGTAGCTCTAATTTTTCTAATAATTAAATCACTTTTACCAGTGTTGGTAAATTCAAAATTATGACTTACTTTTTCTCCTGCTTTTATAGTTCCAAATTCAAATTTTGTATTTTTAAATTCAATTTTTGGAGCATTGGCAAGCTCATCTTTAGTAAGATGTGAAAAATCTTCTTCTATAGTTGCACTAATTGATAGTCTATTTTGTACATTTTTCTCACCATTAATTACAACATCAACTCTGTCTATAGAAAAGCCCCAATCATTTTTTTTACTTGCGTCGTAAGTAACTGTAATTACTCCCATGCCACCAAATTTTGCGTCTTCTTTTTTGGCTGCTAATTTTTGTGGTTCTACAGAAATTTTTATGTGTGGTGGAACATTATCAAAACCGATAGTCATAGGTTCTGAACTCATATTTACTATTCCAACAGTATCGGTTTTGCTTGTTGTATTAGAAATTTGAGCCATTGCTAAATGCGAGGTTCTTAGTCTTAGTTCTCCGAATGCACGTGGGTAAAGATCTTCAATTCCTTTATCTCTTGGTGTTACATTTCCTTGTATGCGTAATATGCTAGTTGGGTTTTCACTATTTGAGGTAACAGTTATAGATTTATTAAACTTACCAGGTCTATTTCTAGGGTTGTATGTAACCCTAACAAAACCTTTTGCACCTGGAGCTACAGGTTCTTTTGTGTAGTCGGTAGCAGTACAGCCACAAGAAGCATTAACATTTGTAATATATAAAGGCATATTACCCGTGTTTGTAAAAATAAAATCATAACTTTGATTTCCAGCTTCTTCTTTAAAATTTCCAAAATCGTGAACTGTTTTGTCCCAAGAAATGGCTGGTTGTTGCGATTGAGAAAAACTTAAAAGATAAAAACTAGTTAAACAAATAATTAAAAATATTTTTTTCATTTTAATAAAAGTTTGGTTTTACAAATTAAGCTAATTGTTGGTTTTTTTAGGAATAACTTCACCAGTAATTCTAATTACAGAAGTCGGTTGAAACTCATTTGTTGTAACAGTTATAGATTTATTAAATTTTCCTGGTCGTCCAGCTGGATTATATGAAGCTGAAACAAAACCTTTTTCGCCTGGTTTTAGAGGTTCTTTAGAATAATCAGTAGCTGTACAACCACACGAAGCTCTAACATTTGTTATATATAAAGGTTCGTTGCCCGTGTTAACAAACTCGAACTTATAAGTTTGCAAACCTGCTTCTTCTTCAAAAATTCCAAAATCATGAACGGTTTTTGTCCACGAAATAGTTGGACCCGATTGTTGTGCAAATAATCCTAAACTTAGAACACTAGCAAAAACAAATAATAAAATACTTTTCATAATATAAAATTTTAAATTAAAAATCAAATTTATTTATACACTAATACCATTTTCAAATTTTGTACCAAAAATAATTATTTTTTAATAAAGAGTTTAATTTTACAACAAAATATTAACATTTTTAATTGAAAACATGCGAGTTAACCAATCTTTTAGGCTTGCTAATAAAAAACTAATATTTTTAATAATAAAATTTCTCACTATTTATTTAATATGACAAAATTACTGATTTTTTTAAAGATATTACAATTTTTGCAATTTTTTTTTAATTAATTATAAAATTAATGGGTAAATAACTTATTTATTCATTTTTGTCATAAGAAATAAAAACTTTATATTTGTAAACACATTTTTATTAAAATAGTTTTAATGTCTAATATTCAAGATACACTTCAAAATTTTCAAGCAATTACTCTTGAAAAAATGAATGATGTAAAATTGTTGGATAGAGTTGATAGAAAATTTATATGCTCTGTTGAGAAGTTTGAAAGTGTTTTTGAAAAATTAACAGAATTTTATTATATTCTTGAAATTAATGGAATCAGGAATTTTCAATACTCAACAGTATATTTCGACACAGATAATTTTTTGTTTTATACACAACATCATAATGGTAAAAGAAATAGAAATAAAATAAGACAAAGGTCTTATGTGGAAACAGGTGTGCATTTTTTTGAGATAAAACATAAATCAAATAAAGGAAGAACTACTAAGTATAGAATGCAAGTTAGAAACCCAGCGACAACTTTGACTGACAGAAAAGTGGACTTAATCAAAAAACATGTAATAGATGTTGATATTGAAAGACTATTTCCAAAAATTACAATAAAATTTAAACGAATAACTTTAGTAAGCAAATTGTTCAACGAACGCATTACCATAGATACCGAATTGAATTATGATAATGGTCTAAAAACTGCCAGTTATCCAAATATAGCTATTTTTGAACTTAAACAATCTTGTCGAATTTCATCACACGCTTCAAATACAATGAGAGAGGAACGTATTCGTAAAAAATCTATTAGTAAATATTGTTTGGGAATAGCATCTTTATATGAAGGTGTAAAACTAAATAATTTTAAAACAAAGTTTAATTCCATAAAAAAAATTAGTAATGAAAACATATAAACTATATTATTTTATAATTTTAATTATAGCATTAGCCTTATCTGAGCAGGTTTGGGCAAAAGACAAAACAACAAATAAGTCAGAAACTGATAATACGTTGACTGATTTCGTTCACGATTCTAATGAGGAAGCTAAGCTATTAACTTTAAATGCCGAACAAGTAGAAATAGAATTGTCAGATGCCGACAATACTATTGAAAAGAAAAAAGATAAAAAGAATAAAAAAGATGTTATTAAAATTGACTATAAGTTTTTCATAAATTTTGGAATTAATCTTGCAACTATTCTGCTGATAATTTTTTTAATTTATTATCCTGAGAATAAAAATAGAGCAACAATTTTCTCATTAATACTATTTAATGTTGTAATTTTTTTACTAACTTTTGTACTTAATGATATAAAAATATCCATGGGAGCTGCTTTTGGGTTATTTGCTGTCTTTTCAATGCTTAGATATAGAACAGCTGGAATATCATTGAAAGATATGACTTATCTGTTTATTTTCATTGCTTTGGGTTTGGTAGGCGCAATTGGTTTGAAAGTTCAAGATTTGGCAATAATTAATGGTATAATATTTATTTTTATTTTTGTTTTAGATGGTGGCTTTATTTTTAAAAGAGAATATTCGCAGATAGTTGTTTATGAAAAAATAGAAAATATTAAAGTCGAAAATTATGATATATTATTAGAGGATTTAAAAGAAAGAACAGGCTTAAATATTCACCGAATAGCTATAGGAAAATTAAACTATCTGAGAGATTCTGCACAAATTAAAGTCTTTTATTATCAAAAAAATAAAAAAGTATATCCTTACTGTGAAGAAAAATAAATTTGTATTACACTAATTCGCTTGATTTATTTTCTTCCAATGATTAATGATTGAATCTAATTTGAGTATAAGATTTTTGTGAGTTTGCTTTAGTTTTTTGTATTCTGATTTGTTGAAGTATCTTAATTTTAATAATCTCCAATCCTCAACTAAAATTATTATCCATTCAAAAATTAATTGAGCTAATAAGCCTGTTAGCGGTAGAGAAATAGCATATGCAATGATTAGATAAATATTTGGAATAACTAGTGAAAAAATTACAATTTGAATTAAATAAATTATTGGAGCTAAAAATACCGCCCAAACAAACTTTATACTAGAGTGAAATTGCTTGTCTTTAATTTTTAAAACTATAAGTTTTGGACTGAAATATACCAAAGCATTGTTAAGCAAACCATATATATAAATAGGTAAACATAAAATAATAATCAAAGTATTTATTATTAATCTAAAAATGCTTAAAAATGGTTTTTCAATAGATTGGTCGCTGAGTTTATATTTCTTTTTTAGGCTTTCATGATGCTCAACTTGAGATTTTATTTCTAGCATTTTTTCTGGATAGTCGCATTCAAAAGTATTTAATGCGTTTATAGTTATTTTGTCTGCTTTAAACTTATTTATTTGTGTTAGTTTTCCAAGCTGAAATTTCCTAATTAAATTTTTTACGTACAAAGTTCTAATGCTTTCGTAAGTGTCGTACAATTCTAAGTTTTGAATATCAATTGTTAAATTGCTAGTTGCCTCTTGCATTTTGTCTCGCAAGCTAAGCATAGCTTTTTGCTGATTGTCAAAATATTCATCTTTAAAATCAGAAACAGAAATTGGTTTTCCATATCTTATGTGAATTATACTTCGCATTCTGTTGTATTGACTGTAATAAATTCCAACAGGAATAATTTTTAGATTTAAGTTGAAATTATTTTTTTCTTCAGCCATAAATGCAAGGCGAGGAATTCCTTTTTTGAAGTTTAAAAGTTGTCTTTTATTATTGTGGCGTGCTTCTGGAAAAATTCCAATATATTGTTTGCTTTCTAAAACTTTTACTGCAATATCAAAAGTTAAATCATTGTTTGCTAAATTTTCTTTTCCATCTCTAATGCGAAAGACAGGTAAAATTTTTAAGAAATATAAAGCTTTAGCAAAAATTTTATTTTTAAAAATATCGGCTCTAGCCAAAAAAACAATTTGTCTATTAAATGTAAACAGAATAGCAAGCGGGTCCATTAAAGCATTTTGGTGGTTAGGCGCAAAAATTAAAGGACAGTCTTTAGGAATGTTTTCTTTGCCTTCAACTACAATGTTTTTGTAAAATAAGGTATGTAGCGTTTTAACATATAGACCAAAGAAATTCCACCAAAACGATTGTTTATATAAATGTTTATATTTTTCTATACTGTCTTTCTTCGCCATATTGTTGAAATAGTTAGTCCTGAAATTATATGCCAAATTCCCCACCATGCAGTAACTATCATCATTCCACCAAGTGCTAGGTCTTGAGGGAAAATATTTGGATTGAATAATAGAACTAAACCTAAGCCACTATTTTGTATTCCTGTTTCTATCGCAATTGTTCGAGAGTTTATAGTATTTAATCTGAAAAGTTTAGCAAATCCATAACCAGAGCTTAAAGCAAGAGCATTATGAATTAATACAACAACAAAAATCCAATAAATATATTTTACAAAATGGTCATAATTATTTGCAAACATTATAACGACCATTCCCATAAAAAAGAAAAGCGAAAAAAGTTTAATAGGTTTTTTTATTTTTTCTGTAAACTTTGGAAATTTGTGGTTTACTACCATTCCTAAAACAATTGGAATACCTAATAAAATAATAACCGTTTTAAGCATTTCTATTGGGTTTATAGTCAGTTCGCGTAGTAAAGCATTGTCAACCCAAGGTCCAAATGTTTTATATAATTTCCCATAAAAATAGAAATTAAACGGCGTTAAAACTATTGCTAGCATAGTTGCAATTGCTGTTAAAGATACAGAAAGTGCTGCGTTCCCTTTTGCATGAGTTGACAAAAAGTTTGATACATTCCCGCCCGGACATGCTGCAACTAATATCATTCCCATTGCAACGCCTGCTGTTAAATTTTTCCAAAATGCCATTACTAATAAAAAAGTAAGCAAAGGAAGTACTAAAAATTGAGACAAAAATCCAACAATTACTGGTTTTGGTTTTTTAAATAATTCTTTAAAGTGCGAAACTTTAATTTCGAGGGCAACACCAAACATAATTACCGCTATTGCAATATTTAAGACAAGTAAACCACCGTCAGAAAAATTTAGTGTTGCTCCGTCCATTTTTTGTAAGGCTTCAAACATATTTATTACAATTTTGTTACAAAAATAATAATGTTTATGTATTTTTTTGGATTTTTATGCTTAATTTGCATATAAATCTTGTTAATTTTAATAAAATTGCTTAATTTTAAAAATTAAAATTTTGAAAGATGAAGAATCACGGAATTAATATTCGCTATAAGGAATTTAGTTATGGTGAATTAGATAGCGTTGATAAAAAGTTGTTAGATTCGGCTGTTGAAGCTGCAAAAAATGCTTATGCTCCATATTCCCATTTTAGAGTTGGAGCTGCTGTCTTACTTGATGATGGAAGTATCATAACAGGGAATAATCAGGAAAATGCTGCTTATCCTTCTGGTTTGTGTGCCGAAAGAGTGGCTTTGTTTTATGCAAATTCTAAATATCCGCAAAAAACAGTAGTTGCCGTAGCTATAGTGGCTGTAAACCCCGAAGGTGAAGTTTTAAAAGGAAATGTTTCTCCATGCGGTTCTTGTCGCCAAGTAATGCTCGAAACTCAAACGAGATATAAAAATTTAATAAAAATTATGTTAGCTTCAGATGACGCAGTTTTAGTTTTTGATTCGGTTGAAGATTTGTTGCCTCTTAATTTTAGCCAAGACAGTTTGAAGGGGAATTGAGAATTGTGTCTCGACTACGCTCGACACCCGTTCGGCTCTGCTCGACACCCGATGATTGAATTAATAATTTTAGAATTTTTAGTCGTTGCTTATTACTTTGAATTTTTTTGATATTTTGTATCCGTTTTCATCCATAAGGTTTAAAGTGTAATTTCCAGGTTTTAATTTGAAGCCCATTTCATGAAAATCTTTTGTAAATCCATAATATTTTTCGTCTATATACCAATAAACTTTTGTTTCTGGATTTCTGTGGCTTACTTTGAAAATAGCCTGTAAAGTGTCGCCTGTCATTTCAATAGGGATTAATACCCTAGACAAATTTGTTGGATAAATAAGTTCAATTTGCTCGCTTACATTTAATTGTTGTGAACAATCCTCTAAAAAAGGTGGTAAACTTTGATACCAATAATTGGAATTGATAAAATATGCTTCCATAGAAGGTGGTAAAATAAAATATGATTTTTCTTTCATCAAATTTACAGGATAACAATCTGAGTTTACTCTAAATGTTTCGCTTTGGTCTAAATAAATTTTTTGATGATATGGACAAATATTAGTATTTATTCCTCTTGTGCTTATCCAAACGCTATCTATATCGCAACAGTTTTCGCCTGCTAAATATCCGCTTTGTTTACAAACAGGAGCTAAAATCATATCATCGTATGGAATTTCAAACCAATTTTTGTAAGAAGGTAAAATATTTATAATATCGAATAATACTGGTGCGGCGACTCTTAGACCTGTAATTCCGTTTCTGCCTTCTCCACTAGCATTTCCTACCCACACGCCAACTACATAATCTGGAGTTACAGCAACCGACCAAGCATCTTTAAAGCCAAAACTGGTTCCTGTTTTCCACGAAATTTTTTGCTTTGATGAAAATGTTCGCCATTGTTTTTCTTCTGCGGGTCTATTAACAGAGCTCATAGCTTCAAAAGTAAACCAAATTGACGAAGCCGATAAAAATGACCAATCTCTTAAATCTTCTTGCTCGTTTAATTCAGCATTTTTTATATAGCTTGCTTCGTGGTAATCAGACTTTGAATATTTGGATTGATATTTATTGTAATTTTTTAAGGATCGTGCCATAGAAGCATAAGCCGAACAAATATCCCATAGCGAAGTTTCTGCACCTCCTAAAATTAAAGACAAACCATAATGCTCAGAGCTTTTATTTACAGATTTAAGACCTAATGATTTTAAAACATAAATAAATTTTGCTATTCCATATTCTTTTAATAAGAGTACAAAAGGAATATTTAAAGACCGTGCAAGAGCTTCGCTTGCAGGAACAGCTCCATCAAAACTTTTGTCAAAATTTTCGGGAGAAAAGCTTCCAATTCTTAGTGGAGTGTCTCTTAATAATGTTTTAGGTAAAATTTCGCCAGCCGATAAGGCTGCTGCATATAAAAAAGGCTTTAAAATACTGCCAGAACTTCTGTTTGCTTTTATCATATCTATTGCTTTTTCTGGAGTTTCAGAATTAATGTCAGCATTTCCAACATAAGCTAATGTTTTTCCGCTTTCTACTTCTAAAACTAGACAAGCAATATTATAAATATGATTGGCTTTATATCTTTGATTGTAAATATTTACTATTTCATTAATTTGTTTTTGCAAATTTATATCAATAGTGGTTTCAATTTTGGAATTGTTGTTTGGAAATTCTTTTGCAGCTCTATTTACTAAATGATAAGCATGCATAGGATAGGGGTTAGGGTGTTCTGGAATTGGCTCCAATATTGCTAATTCATATTCTTCTTCGCTAATAATATTTTTAGTGTAAAGTTTTTTCAATAAAAAATCTCTTTTTTCTTTAAGAATTTCTCTGTTTTTTGCAGTATTTATTAGTGATGGCGAATTTGGAAGTACTGCCAACATTGCATTTTCTGCCCAGGAAAGTTGTTCAGGTGAGCGTTCAAAATAACGCCATGCCGCTGCCTCTATTCCAACAGTGTTTCCACCAAAAGGTGCATGAGAAGCATAAAGTTGAAGAATTTCTTTTTTTGAATATGATAACTCTAAACGAAATGCTAAAATAACTTCAATTATTTTTTGGTAATAAGTTCTTTCTTTGCCTTTTCTAGCAATACGAATTGTTTGCATGCTTATGGTCGAACCGCCACTTTTAATTTTTCCTGAACTAATATTTTGTTTTATCGCTCTAGTAATAGCAATTGGGTCTATGCCAAAATGATAGTAAAATCTTTGGTCTTCAAAGTTTAAAATGCAGGCTTCAAATTTAGGACTTATTTTTTGAGTTTCGGGAAATCGCCACTGCCCATCTTCTGCAATTTTTACACCTAACAATTGATTGTTTTTGTCATAAACAGCTGTGGAATACGGATCTTTAAAAAGTGTTGATGGTAAGGAAAAAATAAACACTAATATTATGGCAAACCAAATAGTAATTGAAATAATTAGTAATATTTTGGCTTTTTTCATAATCTTGTTTCTTATAATGTTTTTAAAACCTCGTTGTTTGAATTAAATTTTTTGACAAATCTGTCTTTTACTATAAGATATTTAATTCCGCAATAAAGTGGTGCTGCAATAAATCCGAGAGCAATTCCTAGAAAAACTAGTATAATAAAAATTAGCCTATAAAGAATTTTGATGAAAAAATTATTAATATTTGATAAATATCTTCTGTAAGGAGCTAATAATATTATGTCGGTAAGCACAGCGCTTACAATAAATCCAAATAGTGGAATAAATCCTGCTAGAAATGAAAAAGCTAAAATTTTGTAAAATCTTAAATCTTGAAATTTTATAAATTCATCTAAACTTGGGTTGTCAAATAATTTTGTTTGACATTCAGAGCAGATGGGCGTGCTTTTTTGTTTTTTGATAATACTTGCACAGTTTGGACAGCGTGATTGACTTAAAAGGTGTAGTTTATGCGTTTTTATGTCTTTAGTTTTGGCGTTTTTTCTATTCCCTAAAAATCCAATTTTATGTGGTTCTGAAATTTCAAAATTGCAGTATTGGCATTTAGTAGCGAAGGAGTATATTTTATTTTTACAATTTGGACATTCTATTTTAGCTTTTTCACTTCTTTTCTTGTATTTGTGGCGAAGAAAAATTAGAATAGCAATTATGATAAGGTATAAAATTATCATAAAAATTCCTGCTACCATAAGTAAAATAAATCCAAATACCACAAAACTATCTTCTATCCAGCTAATAAGTTTTCCAATTTTAAGATTATCATCAAGGTCGAAATTTTTGAGCCAATCAAGAGTTGTTTTTCTAATTTTTGCAAGAACATACACAGCAAAAGCACCAATAATTCCTATTATAATCACAGGATTAAAGCCAGACCATTGAATTGCGTTAATTACTTCTGTATTTTGTTGACTTAAAGCAAAGATTTGAATTAGCAAATAAGCAATTGGTTTCATATATGGTTCAGCTTCGTGTAGGAAAATTCTAAGGCTTGAATTTTTGTCGGAAATAAATTCTAAAATACTTAATATTCCTAAAACTATTACTAACCAATGTTGAGCCCAGAACGAAGATTCAGCAACAATTTCGGATTCATAATTTATAAATGAGAACCATTCGGGATGAGCCAAAAATAATGCAGTTAAAAAAGCTGGAAAAAAAGTTCTTACAGCAAATAAAGGAATGGCTCCAATTATTGCAATAACTTGATTTATATTCATATTTCTATGTTTTTAGCTTTTTCTTCTTTGCAGCAGGGAACAATACATTATTTAAAATAAGTCTATATCCAGGTGAGTTTGGGTAAAGATTTAAGTCAGTATGTTCATCACCAACGAAATGTCTGTAATCTTCTGGGTCGTGTCCACCATAAAAAGTCCACATTCCTTTACCAAATTCTGAATGTATGTATCTAATTTCATTAGCTGCTTTATTTTCGCCCATAACCAACACAGAAGGTTTTACTAATTCTGCCTTAAATGCAGTAGTTTGTCCCATAAATCCTTTAACCATACTTGTGTGATTTTGACAAAGCATAGTTGGCACAGGATCCCATTTTGCGGAAAACTCAAATAAGACAAAAAAATCTTCGTTTTGTGCAACTTTTCTTTTATCGGTAACGTCTATATCGGAATATTCATATTCAAATGGATTGCGAACAAGTGTAAAATCTTTAAAAGCTAAACATTTTGAATAATCTAATTTTGATTGTGCGTTAGGGTCGGCAGGGTCGCCATCAAACATTGTTTCGCATATATCAACACCTTCGGCAGCAAGAGCAATGTCGAAAGAGTCGGTGGCAGAACACATAGCAAATAAAAATCCACCTTCGGCGACATAGGCTTTAATGGTTTTTGCTACTTCTAATTTTAATTGAGAAACTTTATTAAATCCCATAGACAATGCTTCTGCTTCACTTGCTTTTTGATTATCTCTATACCATTGCATACGCCCATAAGCACCATAAAATTTTCCATACTGACCAGTAAAATCTTCGTGGTGTAAATGCAACCAGTCGTATTTTCCCAATTCGCCATTGATAATTTCTCTATCGTAAATTTTGTCGTAAGGAATTTCTGCATAAGTTAGTGCTAAAGTTACTGCATCGTCCCAAGGTTGAGAAAATGGAGGGGTATAAACAGCGATTTTAGGAGCTACTTCTAATTTTACAGCGTCCATATTTACAGAAGGAGAGGAGATTTCGTTGAAAATAGCATTTTTTTGTGCATCAGCAATTATTTCGTAGCTCACACCGCGAAGAATGCATTCTCTTTCAATTTCGGAATGGAAATTTAATAAAAAAGAACCACCTCTATAATTTAATAACCACCATGCCTCAACCTGATTTTGTAAAGTCCAGTAAGTAAGACCATAGGCTTTTAAGTGATTAGTTTGAGTGTCGTCCATAGGAATTAATACAAAAGCCGAAAAGGAATTTGAGATATTTATGCTGATTATTAATATTAATAGTATAAGTTTTTTCATTTCTTTCAAATTTGAATTATGCAAAGTTACAAAATTTATAATAATATCTATAAAATTAAAAAGAGCCCGAGAAAAATCTCGAGCTTCGTATTAACCTTAATCAACCATGAAAAAGAGAAAAGTAACTATTATTACTTTTTTAATTCATTAGTTGAAACTAAAATAGTGCGATTTTGTTTTGAAAAACTGATGAATTTATACTTTTTGTGTTAAATTTAAGAAAAACATATATCTGTGTTCTATCAAAATCTAAAAAATTATTTTGTTTAAGCTACAATTTACTTTTGTTAAATCTAAAATTAAAATAAATTGAAAATCGAATAGATGTTATATTTTTGTATTAATTATTATAAATAGGTATATATTTATGGAAAGACAAACAAAAGCTAATCTTTATGCACTTGCTACTGTGCTTTGTTGGGCAACTGTTGGAACGGCTTTTAAAATTGCATTGAGATTTGTAAATTATGTACAGCTTTTGTTTTGGTCGGTGTTGGTTTCGTTAATTGTATTTGCCATTATTTTGTCTATTAAAAAATTGTGGCAGAAATTGCTTGAGCAATCAAAGACAGATATTTTAAAATCAGCAATTATAGGTTTTATTAGTCCTTTTGTTTATTATTTAGTTTTGTTTCAAGCCTATGATTTATTACCAGCACAAGAAGCATTGACAGTAAACTATATGTGGCCCATAGTTTTGGTTTTATTATCCATTCCAATTTTAAAGCAAAAAATTAGCTTTTTAAATATTTTGTCAATTTTTATTTCATTTTTGGGATGTTTTATAATTGTTAGTAAAGGAAAAGTCTTTGATTTAGAATTTTCTAATAGTTTTGGTGTATTTTTGGCAATTCTCAGTACTTTTATTTGGTCTATTTATTGGTTATTTAACGTAAAAGATAAACGCAACGAAATTGTAAAATTATTTATGAGTTTTCTTTTTGGATTTTTATTTATATCTCTGTATTCTATTTTTACTGACAATTTAATTTTACCTGAAAGAAACGGTTTGCTTGCAGTTACTTATGTCGGGATTTTTGAGATGGGTTTAACTTTTTTCCTTTGGATAATGGCTTTGTCTTTATCTAAAACAACAGCAAAAGTTGGTAATTTTATTTATATCACTCCTTTTTTATCGCTTATGATTGTAAGCCTTGTTTTAAAAGAAAAAATTCATATAGCAACAATTTTTGGTTTGGTGTTGATAGTTTTGGGGATTGTTATGCAGAAACAGTTAAAAGTTAAAAAATAATTGATAATTGAATAATTGATAATTTAGCTTCGCTACATTTTCTGTCGTCTCTCGGCAGAGTTCAAACAAGTTTGGTCCTGCACTCGTTCCTTAGAAAATTGATAATTATGGCTCGCTTTGCTCGCTTGGGTTTTGCTTCGCAGAGTTCGCAAGCTCACTCTGGTGTTAGTTGTCCGAAGGACACTTCAATTAAAAGTTTATAAAGCAAAAGTTTGTAAAGAAAAGCCAAACAGAAAACTGCTTTTAACACTTCAACTACGTTCAGTGCATCGCTTTTAACTTTTAACTGATTTGCCGTCTCATATCTATACAAATTTTAATTTATTGTACTACCACAATCAGTAAAAGTGGTAGGCGGTGTCTCATAAGTGTCAAACTGCTTTACTTCAACTTCGTTCAGCAACCACGTTGCTTTCAATATTCGGACTCAGTCACGTACACTTCGGCTTTGCTCAGTGCATCGCTTCTGGTACGCTCCTTCGTCCTCAATTTCAGCGTCTTGCATTTTAACACTTCTGAAACACCTTAAAAGTTTGTTGTCATAACATTTGTTTTGAGACAGCCTCAATATTATTGAAATTGTATTGTCAAGAATACAATCCTGCTTGTTCGGATTTTTTCACATAACCCCGCTCGCTCGGATTTAGCTTCGCTGAGCTCGTCCTACGGACTTCGGTTGTAATCCGAGTGTAACATTTCCAAGCACTCGGATTGCAAATCCGAGCGAGCATCATGGGTGTTGGAGTGAGCATAAGAGTGAGAGCGAGCGAGGTAAAATTTATCACAAAAAAAGCACCAATTACGGTGCTTTTTTATTTTTGTTTAAAAGTTTAAAAAAGTTTTATGCTTTTTTCACAGCTTCCATACCTTTATCAATAGCTTGTTGATTTAGAGGTAATAGGTGGTGGTTACGTTCTGGGATTGATAATTTTAATCCAGCTATAACGTTTTCCATTTTTACTATAGGTTTAATTTTTAGATATGCACCAAGCATAATCATATTAAACACTTTAGCATTACCTAATTCAGATGCTATGTTAGTTGCATCAACTTTATAAATGTTGATGTCTGTACGAGTTGGTGGAGTAGAAATACCGTTTGGGTCGTATAATAAAGTACCGCCTGGTTTCACAGTTGCCTCAAACTTATCCATTGATTGTTGGTTAAGAATGATAGCTGTGTCATATTTTGCTAATATAGGAGAACTAATTCTCTCGTCGCTAATAATAACGGTAACATTAGAAGTACCACCACGCATTTCTGGTCCGTAAGATGGCATCCACGAAACTTCTTGTCCTTGGCTAATTCCTGAATATGCAAGAATTTTACCCATTGAAAGAACTCCTTGTCCGCCAAAACCTGCTATAATAATTTCTTCAGTCATAATTTTAATTTTTATTTATTAACAATTTTACCGTCAACTTTCATATCTCCAATTGGATAGAAAGGGAACATGTTTTCAACCATCCATTCGTTTGCTTTTACTGGAGGTAATTTCCAACCAGAGTTACAGTTAGAAACTATTTCAACAAAAGAAACGCCACGGTTTAATTTTTGATTTTCAAAAGCTGTACGAATTGCTTTTTTAGTTTGGCGTACTGCACGAGGAGTATGAACTGATTGACGAGTTACATAATAAGTTCCTGGAAGCAAAGCTAACAATTCGGTAATTTTTAGTGGATTACCCATTATTGAGGTATCGCGTCCATAAGGGCATGTTGCAGTAGGCATTCCTTCTAGAGTAGTAGGAGCCATTTGTCCGCCAGTCATACCATAAATACCATTATTGATAAAAATGATTGTAATATTTTCGCCTCTATTGCACGCATGAATTGTTTCTGCAGTACCAATTGCAGCTAAGTCGCCGTCTCCTTGGTAAGTAAACACAAACTTTTCAGGCATTACTCTTTTAATTGCAGTAGCAAGTGCTGGAGCACGTCCGTGTGCAGCTTGTTGAATGTCCAAATCAAGGAAGTCATACATTAACACTGAGCAACCTACAGGTGAAATACCAATAGTTTGTTCTTGTATTCCCATGTCTTGTATTGTATGAGCGATAATTTGATGAGCAGTACCATGACCGCAACCAGGACAATATGACAAGGTTTTTCCTGTCATTATCTCGCTTCTTTTATAAACAAGATTTTCTTCTTTTATAATATCTTTTAATGTGATTTCAGCCATGACTTAACCTCCTATAATTTTTTGTTCTAAAGCTTCAACAATTTCTTCTGGTGATGGTATCATTCCACCAACTCTTCCAAAATGTTCAACTGGTTTTTTAAATTCAACTGCTAAACGTAAGTCTTCAACCATTTGTCCACAACTCATTTCTACAGCTAAGAATCCTTTTACTTTTGGAGTAATTTCTTTAATAATTTTTGTTGGGAATGGGAAAAGAGTAATTAAACGTAAGATTCCAACTTTCACGCCTTTAGCTCTTAAAATATCCATAGCTTTCATACTTAAACGAGCCGAAGAACCGTAAGCAACAAGTATATAGTCAGCGTCTTCGCAATTTATAAGTTCGTATCTTACTTCTTTTTCTCTTATTTCTTTGTATTTAGCTTGTAGTTTTAGATTTTTTTCTTCTTGACGAACTGCAGATAAGTCTAGAGATGTGATAATATTACGTTCTCTATTTTTTGGTTTACCTACAGTAGCCCAAGGACATTGTTTTGCAATTTCTTCGGGTGTGCGTCTTGGTTTTTGTGGACCAATTTCTAGTTTTTCCATCATTTGTCCAATAATTCCGTCTGATAAAATCATTGTTGGAGTACGATATTTAAAAGCTAAGTCGAAAGCAAGCTCTACAAAGTCGTACATTTCTTGAACAGAAGCTGGAGCTAAAACTATCATGCGATAATCACCGTGTCCACCGCCTTTTGTTGCTTGAAAATAATCTGATTGAGATGGTTGAATAGTTCCTAAACCGGGTCCACCTCTAACTACATTTAAAATTAAACAAGGAAGTTCGGCACCTGTCATGTACGAAATTCCTTCTTGTTTTAAACTAATTCCAGGACTAGATGATGATGTCATAACCATTCTACCACAACCAGCAGCACCGTAAACCATATTGATAGCAGAAACTTCGCTTTCTGCTTGTAAAACTACCATGCCAGTTCTTTCATATGGTTTTTCAGCCATTAAATATTCTAACACTTCAGATTGTGGAGTAATAGGATAGCCAAAGTATGCATCTGCCCCTGAGCGTATAGCAGCTTCTGCTACCGCTTCGTTACCTTTCATTAACCTTAATTCTTTTTTCATCTTTAAAAATTTTTAGTAATAAATTAGTCCACCTTTACCTTATAAACAGTAATTACACCATCTGGACATACAATAGCACAACTCTCACAGCCTATACAGGCTTCGGGGTTTTGCATGTAAGCGTAATTGTAACCCTTACCATTAACTTCTTTAGCCAAAGCTAGTACTTTTGCAGGACAAGCTACAGTGCAAACACCACAGCCTTTACATCCTTCAATATCTACTACTACGGCTCCTCTAATTTTTGCCATATCTATTTATATTTATAATTATTAAATAATATTAAAATTTCTTCAAAGTTAGAATTATTTTTTATTTTACAAAATGTTTATTGACAGTTTTAAGAGTTTTTTTGCTTATTTATAATGAAACAAAATTAGTAAAATTGATAAATCCTCTGTAAAATGGCTGAATTTCATAAATTTAAAAGATTTACTAACTAAAAAAAGAAAATTATACTTATTTAATTAATTTAATAATTTTTTATCGATTCATATTTTTCTAAAAGTATTTTTGCAAAATTTACTAAATAAACTTTTTCGGTTGCTCTTGTAATTCCAGTGTAAAACCAGCGATTTAGTGAATGAACTCCTTCTTCGCTAAGTTCATTAAAATTTATATAGCCGTGGTCAATAAATACAGACTTCCATTGTCCTCCTTGAGCTTTGTGGCAGGTTAGGGCATAAGCAAATTTTATTTGAAGAGCATTGAAAAACGGATCTTCTAATATTTTTTCGTGTCGTTTTTGACTGTCTGTAATATCTTGATAATCTTCTTGTAGTAGTTGGTAAAGATTTTTGTAGTAATTATCGTCCATAGCAGGTTTTTCGGAGGATAGACAGTCTAAAATTGCTTTAACATCGATTTCTAATTCTGGATAATCAACAAATTGTAAGCTTAAATCAATATATCTATATCCATAAATTTCTTGTGTTCTGCCAATTCGTTTTACTTCTAAAATATCGCCATTAGCAATAAAATCGATTTTTTCATTTTCGGGTAACCAAGAGTAATTATTTTTCACAACCATAATTTTATCGCCATGCGAAATTTCTTCTTCTTTCCACAAAATTCGGTTTCTTATACCTAAATTATATTGTGATGCCGTTTTATTTGAACGACAAACTACTTTAGTTTCGTCTTCACCATATTTTGAGTAGCAGGATTCTAATTCTTCCAAAAGATCAGCACCTGTAATATATTCTACATCAGGAAATGTGGTTTGAAATTTTGGTAAACTTATATTTTGGTTTTGCAAATTTAGTCGTAAATCTGTAGCGTTTTTTAAAATTCCCGAATCTTGGTCTTGACGCACGACTTCACATAATTCGGATTTATAAACTTTCATACCGTATGAATATAAATATTTATCGTCAAGTGCTGGGCTTAAATTTGTTCCAATAGGTGGTAGTTGAGCAGAATCTCCAACAAGAATAAGTCTGCAATTATTATCATTATAGACAAAACTAAGTAAATCTTCTAAAAGTTTGCCACTTCCAAAAATTGATTCTGAAAAATCTTGATTACTAATCATTGAGGCTTCGTCTATAATAAAAATAGTGTCTTTGTGATTATTAAAGTTTAAATTGAATTTACTTTCGTTTGATTTATTAGATTTTTTGCGATAAATACATTTATGTATAGTATATGCTGGCTTACCCGAATAGTTAGTTAATACCTTTGCAGCTCTGCCTGTTGGAGCCATTAAAACTGTTTTAACTTTATAGTCGTTTAATGTGTTAATAAGAGCTGAAATTAAAGTTGTTTTCCCTGTTCCAGCATAGCCTGTTAATAAAAAAACACAATATTTTTCTTTGTCGTTTAAAAATTTGTTTATTTCCTCAATTGCAGTTGATTGGTCAGTTGTTGGATTATGTTTAATATATTCTGAAACTTGTTTGTTGAAAAACTTTTCTCTCATTTTTAAAAATTAGATTGATTTCTATTTTTATTTTAAAAAAAATAATTTATTTTTGCAAAACTAAAATTAAAATTTTTAATAATGAATAAAATTGTTGGAATTATTTTAAAAGTGGTATTACTTGCCCTTTGTATTGTTTTAGGTTATTACATCGTTGCTGGAATAAAGAAACCTATTGATTTTGAATCAGAAAGAGAAAGACGTTTTGAAATGACAAAACAGCGTTTAATCGATATTAGAACGGCTCAAGTAGCATATAGAGCATGGTATGGAGAATTTACTCCTTCGTTTGATAGTTTAATCAACTTTATTAATCATGGGCATTTGCGTGTTATTTATTCAGAAGGTGAAGTGCCAGAAGATAAAACAGAATCTCAAGCATTAAAAGATGGTGATATAACTAGGGACACAATTCTTGTTCCTGTTAAAGATTCTTTGTTTAAACATATTAAGTATGATGTTAAAGACATTGTTTATATACCTTGCGGGAATAAAGCAAAATTTACAATGGATACCGCAACAGTACTAACAGGTTCAGGTGTTAATGTTAAAGTTTTTGAAGCAAGATGTTCTTATTGGAATATCTTAGATGGTTTAGATGAACAACTGATTGTTAACTATAATGCAGCTAAATTGCAAAGAGCGCATGTGGATATATATTTGAATGGAAATATTTTAAAAGACAATCTTAGCTTAACTAATGGTAAAGGTCCTCTAAATTATAAATTTGAAGCAAAAAAAGGTGATATACTATCAATAAACTATACTTCAGGTGCTTGGTCTCATGAAAATTTAGTGAATTTGATAGGTCCAGACAAAAAATATATATTAAAAGAGCATAATCCAAATCCTCTAAAACCTTGGGAATCAAAACCATTAGAACAAGATGGCGAATATATTATTCAGCTATTAGATACTTATGGAGACGGCTGGTATGGCTCAATGGCTGTTGGTAGCTTAACAGAAGCTAACAACAATGCCGGTAATTGGGAATAAGTAAATGATTAGTGTTAATATTATTGATAATAATACAGAAAAAGTATTAGAAAAAGCAAAATTAGAATTGTCCATTCTTTTCACAGAGAATGGACTTTCTTATTTTATATTCTATAGAGATGAAAATAAAATACTTGGATTAAAATCTTTTGAATTTAAAAAAAATGAAGATTATTATAACCAAGCAGCAAGTATTCTCTCAGAAATAATTGAAGATGAAAATCCTTATGATTTAGTTAGATTTGTTGTTGCTGATAATAAACAAACCATTGTGCCAGAAGCAATTTTTGATGAAAATAATATTGAAACATATTGGCAATTAAACTTTGAAACACAGTCGCAAACAAAGCTAATGCACCATTATTTGAATAGAGCAAAATCTTTTATTGTTTTTTCCGTTAATGAAAGTATAGAAACACTATTTAATAATTATAGAGGTAAAAAAACTATAATTCCATCTTCAGCTTCATTTATAGATTTTAATCTTAAAAGAAATAAACTAGTCGAAAATCCTGAATTAGAGCGAGTTTATGTGCAAGTTTATGAGAATTATATGGAAGTGATTTTATTGCAAAATCATAACCTTAGATTATTTAACACTTTTACTTATAAAAGCCAAAATGATTTATTGTATTATATAATTAATTTATATGAGCAATTAAAAATTTCTCAAACCGATTCGGAGCTTATTCTATCAGGTTTTGTAGAAACTAATAGCTTGTTGGCTTTGAATCTTAAAAAATTTATAAAAATAGTTTATTTCGAAGCGCGAAATACTGAATATAACTACTTTTATAAGTTTCAAGATATTGCACCGCATTATTATTTTTATTTTTTAAATATCTCATGAGAATAATAGGAGGAAAATATAGAGGAAAAGTTTTTAATCCACCAACAAATTTTGCAGCTCGTCCAACAACCGATTTTGCAAAAGAAGCCTTATTTAATGTTTTGAATAATATTTATAATTTTGAAAATTTAGAAGTATTAGATTTGTTTAGCGGTACAGGAAGTATTTCTTATGAGTTTTTAAGTCGTGGAAGTAAAGTAGTTACAGCTGTAGAAAATAATCAAAAACATGTAAATTATATTTTGAAACAGTTTGAGATTTTAAAGGCAGACCAAGCTAATGTTATAAAAATTGATGCATTCAAATATTTAGCTAATTGTAAACGTCAGTTTGATATAATTTTTGCCGACCCACCTTATGAAGATAAAAATATTATAGAAATTTATAATTTAGTTTATGAAAAATCACTACTAAAAGAAGACTCTTTGCTAATAATAGAACATTCTGGAATTTACGATTTTTCTCAACTATCAAAATTTAAGGAAATGCGACACTACGGAAGTGTGCATTTTAGTTTTTTTGAAACTTGATCTATAAATTCAGTTAAAAGTTTTTAAAGTAAAGCCAAACATAAAAACGTTTTTTTATTTCTTATTTTGTGTTTTAAGATGTTGTAAAGTGGGAAACAGGTAATTTATAAATTAATAATAAATTCCTTAATATATAGAAAAGCAATAAAGCATGATATTGCTATTTTTAAAGCAATTCCAAAAATTAATCCTAGAAAAGAGCCAAATGCAGCTTTTAGTGATTTTGAAAAGTTATCTTTAGATTTTTTGTTTTGATATTGTCGGTATAATATTTCGCCTAAAAAAGCACCTACAAAAGGTCCTATAAAAATTCCTGCGGGAGCGAAAAATAAACCAATAATCAATCCTATTGCACTGCCTCTAACGCCCCATTTTGTGCCACCAGCTTTTTTAGTTCCCCAGCTCGGAACAACATAATCTAGAATAGTTATTATTATTACAGCAAGAGCAAGAATAATCATAGTGGCAGTGGTAAAATTTCCATATTTTGAAAATTGTAATAATAGTAAACCAACATAACTAAGTGGCGGACCAGGTAGAACTGGCACAATGCAACCAATTATTCCAATCAAAATACATATAAAACCAATTATAACAAGAAATATGTCCATTAATTAATATCAGTAGCTTTTAAATTTTTACTCACAGTTTCATCTATGCTTGATTTTGACATTTCAATACTCATTCTTGTTTTATATATATTCTTTCTTCTGTTGTGGGTGGTTAAAGAACAGATTATTGTAATGTCATTTAAAATTGTTTTTCGAGCAACTGTAAGTTTATTTTCAAATTCTGGGTCTGCTAAAAAAGTTTGATGACTAAATTTGCTCAAAATATAAGTGTCAACCTCTAATGCAATTTCTTTTTTTGCAATTAATAGAGCTTTTTCTGATGATAATTGTCTATCACTGCTTGTAGCAACAGAACTAGCTCTAAAACATTCGTCAGTAGTATAAAAATTTCTGCAAAGTTTTTTGTCTATTAATGTACAAGAACTTATGAATAAAATCAAAAAGATATAGATTATAATATTCTTTTTCATTTGTATTTTTAATTTACTGTGAGCTTATAATTTTCTAATACTTTCGGTTAGTAACCAGCCTTCTTTGCCATCGTCTAATTTAATTTCGCTCCATTCTTGAAGTTCGTCTAAGACTTCAACTTTCATGCCTTCGCTAATTTCAAATAAATTAGTTCCTTCTTCCGAAGGCGAGGATTTTATTACAGAACTTTCAAAAACTATTGCAAATTTATTGTTTAAAATTTTATTTGCTTGAAGTCTTGAAAATATTAGGCATATTATGCTAAAAATTAATAATAATATTCCTAAATAAAAACCTGTTTTTCTTAGCCCAAGTTTGGTTGAAAAAAAGTATAAGCCAGTCATTATTAGGCTGATAACAAAGGCTGTGATTGATATGTATAGCCAAGCGTTTGAGCTAAATAAATCTAAGATTGAATTAAACCATTTTACATAAAACACTTCGGGTTTTTGCTCTGTTTTTGTTCTAACAGATTTTCTAGCTATATTCAAATTATGAGAAATATCTTTGTCGTTTGGAGCTAGAACATTTGCCTTTTCGTAGTTGTAAATTGCTTCTGCAATATTTCCTAAATTATAATAACAGTTGGCTAAATTAAAGTGTAAGTCAGCTGAAGAATAGCCTAGTTTTGATATAGAGTCGTAAAAATATAGAGCTTTTTCGTAGTCTTTATTAATATAATTGTTGAGTGCTGAATCTTGTAATGTATTTATATTATTTGCGTAAAAAGCTGTACACAACAAAATGCCTATATTTATTAAAACAATTTTTTTCATACTAACGGATTTTTTGTTCTAATTTTTCAATTACTTCAACTGCTTCGCTATAAATTGTTGAGAAGCTTGTTTCTTCAGAAGAAGGAGCAAAGTGTGCATATTCGCATTTGTCAATTAAATGAATAAATTTGTTAATGAGCTCTTCTTCAATGTTTAGGGCTTGCAAAACTGTAATAACTTTATCTTTAGTAAGTTCTGCTATTGGAATTCCAAACCTGTCGCTGGTGTAGCCCCATAAAGCTGATATAATTTCTTTGAAAAATTCATTTTTCTTGTTTTGCTGTATAAATTTACGTGCTTTTTTCAATCTTTTTCTAGAGGTTTTACCAGCTAGTTTTACTTTTCGTGCAGCTATATTAGCGTTTTCTTTTATTCGTTTTCGTAAAAGTATTGAAATTGTAATAAATATAGCTAAAGGCAACAAATAGAATAACCAAACAATACAAGATTTAACGCTGGGTGTAAAATTTTTTACTAAGTTTAAATTTCCTCTTTTAACAAATCTAATATCGTCATCATCAATAAATTCGACTGTTTTTTGAGAATAATTATAATCGTTTTCAAATTTTGTGTCGTATATATCTTTTCTAACAGCTAATTTAATATCTTGAGTTTTTAATATCTTGTATTGGTGCGAATTCAAATCAAAATATACGAAACTTATTTGTCCTAAATTGAATTTTCCAGGATAACGAGGAATAATAGTATATTCCCAAGTTTTAGAGCCATTCATTCCAGCATTTGTGGCTTTTAAATTTTGTGAAACAACAGGGTCGTAAATTTCAAATTCTTTGGGCCAAACAATTTTTGGTTCTTCAAGCATGTTAAAATTTCCAGTTCCTTTTACAACAAATTTAAAACTTACTGCATCGTTAACGTTTACAGTGTCTTCGCTTTGAACAAGTTCAATATTGAAATTGCCTATTGCTCCAGTAAAGTTTTCGGGAGGGTTTGGAAGGTTTTTAATATTTACACTAATCTCAGGCGATTGTAGTTTGCGAGGAATATCTTGATATCTTGCGAAAAAACCACCACCAACATATTGTCTAACATTACATTCGGCTTTGCAAGATTCAATTACAACTTTGCCCGTAACTCGTGGATAAAGCAAATAAGTTTTTATTAAAGCAACATCGTAAACTGTTCCATTATAATTTTCTCTATTGAAGAGCAATCTTGTTGCCGACTCTAATTCTTCTACATAAAAAGAATCGAAAGAAGGAAATTCTAAATCTGTTAAGCCACTTAAATCAACTCTAGTATAAAGTTTAATGCTTACTGTAAGAGCTTCGCCTTTATATACATTTGTTTTATTAGGAATTACTCTTATAAATAAATCTTCGTTAGTTATTTCTTTGGGTTGTTGAGGCTGTGTTCGAGAGCGTCCTAGATTGAAAAAATCTTCAAAGGGGTCGTAATATGTTTGTTGCCTAGATTGTTGAGTTTGAACAGGGTCTTTTTGTACTTCAATAGTTACAGAATTTGATGTGTATTGCTGTCCGTCAACATTTATACTAGCACCTGAAATTGTGAAATTACCTGTATTGCTAGCTTGAAAAGTATATGTATAGGTATAAGAAACATTAGTTGTAACTTGACCATTATATATTTGTGTGCTTGTACTACTTGATGAAAAAGGACCATTTACAAGTTTTAAACCACTATAATTACCTAAGTTTAAGTTTGAACCTTTAGCATTTACTGTATATTTTACTTGGAAATTTTGATGTACTCCAACTTTTGATGGTGCACTTGCAACAAAACTTACATCTTGAGCTACAAGACCAAAGTGTAAAAATATTGTAAAACAAATTAAAAGTAATCTTCTCATGTATTTCTTAAAATAACTTGTTGGCAAAACTATAAAATTCTAACTAATATTACAATTTTTGTTTTAATGGAACGCAATTTATTTTAAATTATTTAATTTTCATCTTAAAAAATAGTTAATAAGCAAAAAAAATACTTAATTTTAAACTTTAATTTTATTGTTTCGAATATTAAAATATGAAGCGTGATTCTATATTAGCTTTGGCAGAATTGTTTGCAATTGTTGCAAATAAGAATTTAAAAATAGACAATAAGCTATATCTTGATGTTTTTACAAATTTTTTAACTTCTGTGGTTGAAGAAAGCTATGTGAAAGATATATTAAAGTTTTTTTCTGATAATTTAGCCGAAAGTGCAACAGGCGACAATTTAAAGAAACTCAGTCTTAATTCTGTTAAATTGATTGCTAAACTTGAAAAACTAAAATCTTCACTATCAAGTTGTGAGAGATATTTTGTGTTTTTGCATTTGATTATTTTGAATAATAAAACAGGATATACTGAGTATTCAGAAGCATTTTTAGATGAAGTTGCACATAGCTTTGAAATAGAACAAGATTTAAAAACAAAAATTAGAACTTTTATTGAAAATAATGAGGAAAATCGGGAGCTTGCAGATTCTATTTTATTTGTTCATGACGAGCTAATATTATTTCTTCCTTCAATAGATACGTATTTACATAATGGTAAAAAACTTGCCAAAAATGAAGTATGTGTATTAGATAAAGATTCTATTGTTACTGATTTTGAAGGTAAAAATTACTTCTTTTCTGAATTTAGAGCATTGTGTGGAAATTCTGAGGAAAATGAAAAATTTAGTTTAGTTGTAAAAAATTTAGAGTATAAAATTAAGAATAAAACTTTGGTTCAAAAAACTTCTGTAAAATTTGATAGTTCGCAATTAATTGGAATTGTTGGGAATAGCGGGAGTGGGAAAACAAGTTTTTTGAAATGTTTGGCTGGTTTTGAAACAAAATATTCTGGCGAAGTTGGTTTTGTAAGCGATGTGGATAAAAATTTTAATCTTGCTTTTGTGCAACAAGAAAATAGTTTTGTACCAAAACTTAGCGTTGAAGAGCATTTGTATGAAAGAGCAAAATTTTTACAATACGATAAACAAAAATCCCATGAAAAAATAAACGAAATATTAGAATTTGTAAATATTTCAGAACAAAGAGATAATTTAGTTTGTAAAACAGATTTTTCTTTAGATCAAATTTCGGGAGGACAACAAAAACGTTTGGCTATTGCTACTGAATTGCTTGTAAATCCAAGTGTTTTGCTTCTAGATGAACCAACAAGCGGACTTTCTTCAGAAGACGCTTATGATATAATGGCTAAATTGAAACAACTTACAAAGCAAGGAAAACTCGTGATAGCCTCAATTCATCAACCTGAATTGGATTTGTTTTTAATGTTTGATAAAATATTAGTTTTTGATGACGGCGGTTATACTGTGTATTTTGGAAAACCACAAGATGCTGTCGAATATGTAAGAAAAATTGATGAAAGAATTGATAGAAAAACTGTTTTTACATTGTCAAAACGCCCTTCGATATTGCTGAATTTATTGAAAGAGAATAAAGCAAAAAATAATAAAGAAAGTCTAAAACATAAACTATATTCAATTTTTATAAATGAGAATAAAAGCTTAGAAGATTTAGATTTAAAAACTAATGTACAAACAAATAGGTTGAATGGTTTGAGATCATTTTTATATTATCTCCGCTTTGGATTTTTTGTAGATTTTAAGCATAAACTAAGATTGCTTCTTATGTTAGTTCTTCCTCTGATTGCAGGAGTGTTGTTGTCGTTAGTAACAAGATATTCATATGGAGAAACTTATCAATATTTTTACAATCCAAATATTCCTGTATGGCTATTGATTGTTTTAACAATAGCAGTTTTTGTTGGTTTAGTAAGTTCTGGACATGAATTTATTTATTTGCGAAAGTATATTAATAATAAGTATAAAATTTCTCCAAATTATTTACCTCATGTTTTAGCTGTGAGTTTAAGATATGTGATTTACTCTTTTATTCAAACTTTAGCTTTGGTACTACCTTCGGTATTTATTGTTGGTGCAGGTTTTCATTTTGCCGACATGTTTTTATTTTCTTTTTTAATGTGCGTTTGGGGTAGTTTGTTTGGCTTGCTTTTATCTTATTTATTAAAAACTAATTTAATGGTTTATTTATTAATACCATTAATAATAATACCACAATTAGTTTATTCAGGAGCTTTAATTAGGTTTTCGGAATTTAATAAAAACAAAAACTCAGAACGCGAAATTCCAGTAGTAGCAAGTTTTATACCTATGAGGTGGGCAGCCGAAGGAGTAATTTATAATTTGTATGCTGAAAATCCTTATTATTCAAAACTTTATGAAAATAGGTGCGAATTGTACGAAGCTAGTTATTTTGCCGATATTTATGTGCCAGAATTGATGGAACTTAAAAAAACAGATTCTTTGCAAGTATATGAAATTTTGAAAAATGAACAAATAGAATTTATTGAAAATTTTGTGAACATAGATAATTCTTTAAGCAACATTGAGCAGTATTATAAGGTAATTAAACAAAATTGTTTGCAAAAGGAAGATTCTATAATTACAGCAATGCCAAATGGGAGTGAGGCTAAGTTGAAATATTCTAATCAAGCAATTAGCAATATTGTGAATTATGTGAATAAAGGAAATTTTATAGCAATAAAAAATGCAAAAACTTGTAGAAATTTTAAAAATATTTACTCAAATAATAATTTGCAAATAGAAAATGAAAAATATATGGTCGGGAGCAAAAGTTTATGTAATATTACGCTCAAAACAGGACAATTTAATTTGTTAGTTTTAATGGTTTTAGATGTTTTTTTATTCTTCCTTTTAGTTGTAGTAGCTACTTTGAAGAGAAGTAGATGATTATATAAAAGTTTATTATAATTATGATAGTTTGATAATTGTTAATAAAATAAGGTGTTTTTCTGGTTTATTTAAAAAAAATTATGTATATTTGCATTTTAAACTTAATAATTATTAATTTAAATTTTATAACTATGAGAAAAATTTTTACTTTAATTTTAGCTTTTACCTTTATTTTTGGAGGTTTAGCTAATGCACAACAATTGAAAAGCATTGCTAAGGCAAAGGCAAGTGTAAATGCAGTTGCAAATACAAATGCGGAAATTGGTGCATTTAAAATGAATGGCGAAAAGCCAGCAGAAAAGCCAGCAACAGGCAAGCAAGTGAAATTAAACAGTTTGTTAGGTTCTGGAGCAAAGGCTACTACAGTTTATTCTGAAGACTTTACTGGAGGTATGGGTGGATGGACAGTTGTGGGCTTAGGAGACGGAAGTTGGTCTGTTAAAGATGAAAGTAATGCAGGAGGAACTGCACCTGAACTTATGCTAGAATGGGTTTCTGGTTCTGATTTTGATGGGCAGTCTTATTGCATGAGCCCAGTTATTAATACTACAGGCTACACAACATTAGCCTTAGAATTTAAACAATGGTTTAGAAACTACCAAGGCTCTTCTGTACTTGGTGTTTATACTACTATTGATGATGGTGCAACTTGGGAAGAAGTTTGGTCAGAAACTGTATCTGCTAATTTTGTAGAGGTTAAAAACTTACTGATAACTAATGCTCATGTTGGAAATGCCAATTTTAGAATTGCTTTTGGATTTAATGGAAATACCTTTGATATATGGGAATGGGCAATTGATGACATCTTATTAGTTGAACCTGATGCTCACGATTTAGGAATAGTAAATATTACTCCTAGCTTTGTGGCTCAAGGTTTTACTGTAACCCCAAAAGTTGTTGTTCAAAACTTTGGAACAAATGATGAAACAACATGGTCCTTAACTTTGACCGATGGTGGTACTTATACTAGTACTAAAAGTGATGTTCTTATTAATTCGGGAGACAATTTAGTAGTTGATATGGATGCCTGGACACCGACTGATGGAACATACACCTTAACTGCTACAATAACTCTAGCAGACGATGGTAATTCGGGAAATGATACAAAAACAATTGATGTATATGTTGGTTTATATCCAGAAGATGCCTATGCTTTAAATGCTAATGATGAAACATATAATGTCGTTAATTTAGCAGATGGTAGTTTCACATATTTAGGAGATGTTACTACAAGTCCTTTCCCAATGTCTGAAGAATTTGATGGAAATTATATTTATAGAGTTTATGGTGATTTTACTTATGGAATAGTTGACCCTTTTGGTGGATATACTCAAATAGGCACTATGACAGGTGTTGACGGAACTCCTACAGGATTAGCATACAACTGGAATAATGGTCTTATGTATGTGATGGTGCTAAATTCTAATAATTTACCACAACTTTGTACTGTTGACTTAACAACAGGAGCATTAACACTTATTGGAACAGGTACAGAAGGTATGATGATAGCTATGGATTTTGCAAATGATGGCTTAATTTATGCAGTTTCACTAAATCCTGATAATTTATATAGTATTGATCCAGCAACTGGAACAGTAACTTCTGTTGGTCCGCTTGGTATAAATATAAATTATGGTCAAGATGCTTCTTATGATCCTGTTGAGGAAAGATTATATACTTATACTTGTGGTGATGTTTACCAATTTGGTTATTATGATCTAACAACAGGAGCTTTTACTTCTATTTCAAATACTCCTGGTGATGCTCAAATAGCTACTTTTGTTGTTGCTAAATCATCATTCGGTCCTCATGTTGTTGCTTTAGCACCTGTTGCAGATGCTATAGACGTTGCTCTTGATGCTGCTGTTAGTGTAACTTTTGATGTTAATCTTACAGAAGTCGATCTTACAGGAATTACTATTACTCCAGATCCAGGTAATGTTTCAGCTTCAATAAATAATGCTGTTTTAACAATCGCACATGACGATTTCGCTTATAATACTACTTATACAGTATTAGTTCCTGCAGGTGCGGTTAGTGACGGCGTTGATGCAACTACTCATCCTATTACATGGTCTTTCAAAACTATGTTAGATCCAGCAGCATGTAATACTCCTACTAATCTTATAGTTTCGAATATTCAAGAAACTGAAGCAACTGTTACTTGGACAGAAGTTGGAGCAGGTACACAATGGAGAGTTAAATATGGTGCTACTGGTTTTAATCCAGAGACTGAAGGTGAAGAAAAAGTTGTTGATGTACAAACAGCTACTTTAACAGAATTAACAGCTAATACTACTTATGAAGTATATGTTCAAGCACTCTGTCCTGGCGATGCAACAAGTGATTGGGCTGGTCCAGCAAGTTTCACTACTGCTTGTGCTGCTATAACTACTTTGCCATATCTTGAAGAGTTTGAAGGAGCATTCCCTACAGAATGTTGGACATTTGTAAATAATCATGCAGATCCTACTTCTAATTGGCATATCGACAATTATCCAGATACTGGA
>FZPS01000175.1_pt61 | contig 74030 bp, 59 predicted proteins | sample 1817821 | NCBI WGS metagenome assembly FZPS01 (sample SAMEA104158645, study PRJEB21678) | metagenome | place: Germany | collected 2015-04-21
GGTTAAAACCAGTGCTCTTTTGGGGTAGATTGAGTATGGAGGCGACATAGGGCAAGGCCAGGGCGTTACCCCCATCCACCTGTAGTTTCAGGCCCCTTTCCTCCAATTTCTCAAGCTCCCCTGCCATTTGGTCCGCGGCCTGCATGCGATCAATGACGCGGCTTGGGTCCCTCTGCAGGTCAGAGTGGACGGTTTGCCCCATGCTCGGCAGAGCCAGGCCCGTAATCCCCAGCTCCTCAAACTCATGCATAAAATCGGCCATCAGCGCGGGCAAAGAGCGGGGCGAGAGCAGATAGGAGGCACCCTCAGAGAGAGCTAGATTGGTGACCAAATCATAATTCGGAAGGGTAGCATAAAGGCCGCTTATGGCCCGGGCCGCATCTCGCCTGGGCTGGAAGCCCTGGAGGATCCCGGAGCGATTCACCTGCAGAAACTCCACCGCAGGATAAAAGGGAACATGATGCTCTTGGAGAAAGTCGGTAAGCTTAGTCAGTTCAGCACGTCCCCCCAGACTGGGGGCGAGCCTCAACCCATTTGGATACTGGTGCCGAACCCCTCCCCGGAGCCAGCCGGCATAGCGCAGCTGAAGATGGGTAATGCCCTGTTCTAGCAGATCTTCCACCATCTCCTGGGCCTGGACAAAGCTTGTCAGAGGGAGTTCTACCTCCCGGGCTATTCCTAAGATGGGCTGGGTCTTGGGGACCACCCCTAAGACCTCTAGAAAGAAGGGGGTTCCTTCCTGACGGGGCTTTCTTGCGAGCGTTCCCTGCTCCAGCAGATAGTCTTGGTAGAGGCGGGCCATGCCGCTGTAATTGGCTTCCTCGCCGTAGAGAAAAGCGTAGCGCACCTTAAGGTCCCCTTGATAGGCCCTGGTCTGATAGAGATTGATCTGGGTGAATTGATCCAGACGCCGCGCGCTCTTGAAGATGGTCTGAAAGGCTGCATAGGCCACATTATACCTGGAAGCAGGCCGCGCGATATCTGCCCTGATCTGGGCTAAAGCCTCTCCCTCTTCGATCACCGCCAAGAAAGCCTGGTTTCCCCGCTTCATTCCAAAGACAGGCAAGTGGTTGGTCTTCTTTTCATAAGGAAGCCGCTCCCCTGTGGGCAAGGCTCCATCCCGACCATAAACCGGTTCGCTGTAAAGCGTCTGGTTGGTCTTCCCATTGTTCAGATAGATCAGGGCACCGCTCCCGTCGGGAACAAAGATATACCCTTCTTCTGTGCTGTCTGCGGCTCCAAAGAAGCGCAAGAGGGCCACACTGGTCAAAGGATAGGTGACCAGCTCTCTGGTTTGATCATAGACCAAGAGCTCCTCCCCTAAAGTTCCGTCCCAGTTGACTTCGTAGCTTGTGGGCTGATCCTGGGGATAGACCACCTCATCCATGGGGATGCGCACGGTGAGGGTCCTTTCCTCTAAGCGATACTCTACCGGCACAAAGAAGCGTTCCACCAGAGGAATGGGGGGATCTAGGCGGTTGCTCACGTGATCCCCTGTGAGATCGTCCAGATCATAGCCCACTTTGGCGAAAATCCTTTGCACCTGTTCCTGGAGGAGGGGGGCTAAGCGTCCCAAAAGGTAACTCGGTTCGTCTCTCAGATGGGCAAAATCCGCAGGCTCCAAATCCGCGGCGGTGGTAATATCCTGGCGGAAAGCTGCGGAGCGGGCCCCTTCACCGCTTCCCAAGAGGTAACCGGTGAACTTCTCCAAAAGTCCATACAAAGCATCCATGCGCGCTTTGGCCAACTGCTCCTCTAGCTGGGCCAGCGTTCGCTGTTCCTTGGCTTCTTGGGCTTCTTGCAGAAGCTGCTCATACTCCTTGGTACAGGGCACAAGGATCAGACTTCCAAAGAGTCGCTCCTCAAGACTTCGAGCCGCGGCCGTAACCTTAAGCTCAAAGGGATAAGGGTCTCGAAGGCAGATAGGGGTATAGTGGCGGAGCAGGGTCTCTTGATCACTGGATGCGACCTTCTGGAGAATGGCCTGAAATCGTCCCGCCTTAACCATCTGCGGTACACCGAGGCTACTTGGATCGTATGCGGATCCAAAGAGGTACTCCACCCGCACCCCTTCGTCCAGGGGAAAGATGGCGGCCTGCCCCAGCTCCACGCTATGGGTGTAGCTGTTCATCAGCTTGTCGGGACTGGTGGGTGCATCATAGCGAATCTGCACCACATCATGGCCCACTCCCTGCCGCATATTGCGCCCCTGGGGATTGGAGAACCAATAGACATCGGCCTCCCGATCCCAGAGAGCAATTTCCGTGGTCTCTGGGTGGATAAACAGGGACAGATAGGCATTTTGCGCCACCAGCTCCATCCCAGAAGGCTGTATCGCCTCGGCCGGAAGGGCCCAGAGCAGGAGGAGCAAGATGGCCGCCTTGACTTTCTCCAAGCTAGGCATGGTTTCACCCCCTAAAGGCGCAGGATCAGCTCGGCATAAACCGAAGAGATGAATCCCGCTACCACATTTAAGACATTGACAAATAAGAGAGACAGGAAGAGTACAACGCCAATACCAAGAATGGTCAAAAGGCAGGTCCAGAAATTCTTGCCCGTATCATAATCATGGATGGTCATGGTCCCGATAAAGACGAGGCTCACGGTCCAAAGGGTCCCCAGAATTCCAAAGAAATAGTAGAAGGTGCCTTCCTCCAGAGTGAGATAATTACTGGCTAGAGTTAAGGGCAGATTCACCAGGACAAAGGGGGTGAGGGCATAGGCGGTGGCGATCACGATGTCCCGAAAGGTCCCCTTGCCGTCCATCAAGGTGGTCAGGGCCCAGTTCACAACAGCCCAAAGTAGGAAGGGCACTAAAACACTGACCATTTCTACCGCGATATTGAGCCGAGATAGATCCCGAGGATTAAAGATAAAGCCTGTATACTGGCGCATCACCACATAGGCCAAGGTCACCAAGGCCAAGATGGTGAGGGCAGCTGGGATCGTGCCCCGCTCTTCATGCTTGAGATCCCAAAACCCGTCATGGGGATGGAAAATCACATGCTTGGCATAGCTTAGGCTGGTAAAGTAGCCCTGGGGATTCTTGACCAAAGCCAGGCGCGCCGCTGCCGTCTCGCCCTGGGTGCTCGCCCTGGATTCCCTCAACTTCACGCCAGCAACGATCAAGGCTGCCAAGCCTAAGATCCCTCCTGCCACCAGACCAAAATTGCGGGCCATCACCTCTCGCCGATACAGAGCGAAAGCGGCAGAATACTGGGGACGGTTGTTTCCCAGCCTGAAATTCTGCATGGCGGCAGCGAAGGCGTCCTGCCTGAGGAGGGCTGTACCAATTCCTGTATAGGCCATGTCGTAGTTCAGATTCTGCTTTAGTACCTCAGCCCAAAGCTCCGCCGAACGCTCGTAGTTTCCCGCCTGGTACTGGCTGACAGCTGCATGGATCCCCCGGCCGTAGGCTGTGGGTGCGAAGACGAGCAGGGCGTTTTTTCCCCGATCCACAACCAAAATCCGCTCACCTACGACATCCAGAGCGACAGGAACTCCAAAGCTGTCCTTGACGTTTCCCAGGGCCCCGAAAACATAGAGAAGGTGCCCCTCGCTCTCGTAGGTGAAGATGCGGCCCCGTTCCCGATCCAGGACCGAATAGAGCCCATGGTCCCGGGCCACAATGTCCACAAAGGCGGATGGGCGAATGGTCTCCGAGAGGCGGTATTCTTCCGCCGTGGGTACATCGCCGATGGGATCGAAAAAGCCATTCCTGCGGAGTACATCGGTTCCGCTAGGATTGAGGCGCCGCACCTCGTTTTTCTCTGCCACATAGAGAAATCCACGTTGATCTAAATCCAAAGTCGTATACTCCGTGGGGAGAAAGAGCGCCATCTGGCTGCGCTGCTCCTTGGTGGCAATCTGGGCCCAGAAACGCTCCAAAATGGTGGGCCTGACCAGAGGTGCTCCCAGGAAACCCTGGAAATTTCCATCCAGATCAAACTCAAGCAGCCCTTCATAGATGCCGTCTGCCAAGACATAGATGCGGCCCCCTGCGTCCACCGCCACTTTAAAGGGACGATAGCTGAAGCCTTCCGGGAGGGCTCCCTTCAGATCGGTCTGGGGAGGCCCAATCACCCGCACAAACTCCCCGTCGGTGGTGAGTTCTACTAAGCGGGCATGATCCCGATCGGCAATATAGAGCCTGTCGTGCTCGGTCACATAGAGGGCGATTGGTGCGGCGAAGCTGTCCACGCTGCCGCCTTGGGAGAAGCCGTCGATTACCTGGATCAGTTCAAAGTCTTTGTTCAGTTTGAGGATGCGGTTGTTTCCCGTATCAGCCAGAAACAGATCGCCACTTCGGGATACAGCCAGATCCCTTGGTTCCCTAAGGGAAGTCGTCTGCAGGGAGGAAGCGTCGATAATCCGCTCTAAGACGTACGCTTGGGCCGCGGGGACAGAATGACCGTAATAGTCAAAGGTGTAGCTGGCACTCGCGGCTAAAGCGGACGTTCCCAGGCAGACCAAGAGCGCCGCTGCAAGCAGGCAGATTCGATTCAGCCGATGGAATGGGCCCAAAGCGTCCTCCCCCTTCCCCTTTATTCTTTCAGACCGGACGTACCCATGGTGGCCACCACGCTGCGCTGGTTGAGGACAAAGACGGTCACCGGGACAACCATCATTACTAAGGCCACCGCAGCCCCCACCCCGGCGCGGGCAATTCCCCCTGCCACAATCTGATTAAGGGCATAGGGCAGGGTCTTCAAACTCTCGCTGTAAATAAAGCTGCTCCCTGTGGTTCCCCAAAGACTCTGGAACGAGAGAATGATCAAGGTGAGCCAGGCCGGACGTACACTGGGCATGGCCACCTGCCAGAACACCTTCAACTCACCGGCCCCGTCAATACGGGCTGCTTCGAGGAGGCTATCGGGAACCATCTGGTCCATAAACTGCTTCATCAAGAAGAGCCCCAGGCTGGAAGCCCAAGCAGGCACAATGATGGCGCTGTAGGTATCAATCCAGCCCAAGAAGGAAATGGTTAGGTAATTGGGAATGGCCGTGACCTCCGGGGCAAACATCAGCGAAAGCACAATCAGGTTGAAGATGGCCTTGGATCCGGGAAAGCGATGTTTGGCGATGGCAAAGGCGCAAAGGGACGCCAGGAGCACATGCCCCGCTGTGCCCAGGCTGGTGATGAGGATGGTGTTCAAGAAGTAACGGGACATGGGCACCCAGGACTCCGCCATCAAGATGGCCAAATCCTTGAAGTTATCCAAGGTGGGATTGCGCACAAAAAACCTAGGGGGAAACAGAAAGAGCTCATTGAGGGGTTTGAAAGCGCTGCTGATCACATAGACCATGGGTAAAGCCATAAAGGCTCCCAGCAAGACGAGGATCACCAGGGCGGCCAGATCGCCCCCAGGTGAACGAGTCACTCGTTTGCGGTAGATAGGAAGCTTCACGCTGTTTCCTCCCTTCTTTGTCGATTGCTCAACCGATTTTGCGCAAGAGATGCTGCACCAGCCGCTGGGTGCCGAGCATCAGGATAAACAGCAGGGTGGCAATGGCCGCTGCGTAACCCATTTCAAAACGAATGTTGCCATAATCCATCAGATGGGTGATTACGGTGTGACCTGCATAGTCCGTACTGGGAAAACCCACTAGGGATACAATGTTCTTTCCCGCGGCAAAGGAGGCGGTAATGGACATAATCGCTCCAAACATAAGCTGGGGACGCATGGCTGGCAGGGTAATAAACCACAGCTCCTGCCAGCGGTTGGGCACACCGTCAATGGCCCCTGCTTCATACAGCGTGGCGTCAATACCCTGCAGGCCTGCGATAAAGGCGAGAAAGGACGTTCCCAGGCTCATCCAGAGGGTGACGAGTATTGTCACCCCCAGGAGGGTGTCGGGATTGGTCAGCCAGCGCACCGGTTCATAAATGATTCCCCAACGCATCAAGACGCCGTTGACCCAGCCATAGGCATCGCCGCTAAAGAGCACCGTCCAGATCATGAACACATTACCTGAGATGGAGGGCGCATAGAAGAGGAGCGTAAGGAAGGTGCGGACGGCCGGTTTGAGTTCGTTGATGAACCAGGCCAGAATCAAACAGAGAAAGTAGCTCACAGGGCCGGTAATGGAGGCAAAGAGCAGCGTGTTTTTCACGGCAATCAAAAAGACATCGTCAGAAAAGAGGAGCTTGACATAATTGTCCCAAGCTACCCAGATGGGAGGCTGGAGCATATTGTACGAAGTGAAACTTAAGGCAATGGCAATCACCACGGGAATTACGGTGAAGACCAGGAACAACAGAATGTAGGGGAGGGCAAAAAGGTAAGAGATGCCCCATTTTTTCAGGTTCACTTAGCTCCCCCCTTCCTGGTCTAAGCCGAGTTCCTGTCGTTTCGATCGAATTTCCTCATTCATGACGCGGTTGTAGTCCAAAAGGGTTTCCCGAATGGGTGCCTGTTTTTCCACAATGCGGCGGAAGGCATTATCCAAGTGACGCCCGACCATGTAGCCTCCGGGGACCTCAGGTACCCCCTTTACCCAAGAGAGCTGCTCTTCCAGCTGGCGGTAATCTTCCAGGGGCCAGGGGAGATTGCGCAGGGTTGCGGGATTGGCCGCGGGATAACGGGCTGCTTCACCCATCAAGGCCTCGAGATCCAGTGCATAGCGGGTCTGGGTCTCGGCCTGAGCCCACCACTTCAGAAATGTCCAAGCGGCCTCGCAATCGGCGGCGTCGCTCAAAATCACACTGGCCGTGCCGCTCGCAGGTACGCTGCGGTTGATCTCACCGTTCACCGTGACCGTGCCCGGAACCGGGGCAAAACCCCATTCGCCCCTCAGCTCAGGGGCAAAGACAGTCAAGGTATTGTACAAGGTGTAAGGTGCGATCACCAGGGGCATTTCACCAAGACGGAAACGGTTCTCGGCGCTGTATTCCACTGGCAGATTGTAGAGTTCATAGAGATCGGTCCAGAATTGGAAGGCTTCAAAGGCCTCCTGGGTATGGAGATTGGTGGCCGCGGCATCCTCGGCAAAGAGGTCGACCCCTTTTTGATTCAGCAGCATCAGAAAGGTTAAAACCCCCTGGCTGGCAGAGAGGCTGCCGCCCCCGGGCGGAGCTTCGCCCACATTCCCCCCTACACTGCGGTTGACCACAGTATAGGGGAGGCCAAAGTTCATATTGTCCTTCTGGAGCTCAGGGATCATGTACATGACTTCATCCCAGGTCTGGGGAATGCTGAGCCCTAGTTCGTCTAAGATATCCTGACGGTAAAAGAGCATGAAAAAGGGAAGCTGTTCAGGGAGGGCAAAGACCCAGTCCCTGAAGGTAAAGGGCTCGAAGGCGGCAGGGGTAAAGGCACGGGCCACCTCGGGAAAGTCCGGGAATTGGGCTAGATTGACGACGGCGTCCCTTAAACCAAAGTTCATGGGTTGGCTGGGATCCACCCCTAAAGCCACATCTGGTCCCCTTCCGGCTAAGGCCGCCTGGAGCAGGATGTTCATATTAACCAGCTCAAGGTGGACCCGAATTCCTGTCTGGGGAGTGAAACTGTCTTCGATCATGGCCTTGAGGGCCTGGGCTTGATCCCGCCCAGTTCCCATCCAGACCTTGATGCTGCGTTCAGCCTGGGTATCTTGCCCTAGATCGCCAAGCGCACTGTAGTCGTGGGTAAAGGAAGCTGCCAGTTTATTGAGTTCGTGCCGAATCGTTTGCATCGCAGTGGGTTTGGGATCTGGCAGAGCCTGATCCGCTGTGGCCACGATGAAATAATCGATCTGCAGAGGCTGTTCCATGGTCTGCAGGATCCAGGTTCCCAAAGCACTCAGATTATCGCGGTACTCTTCCAGGCGCACTTGGATGGATTCAGGCACGGCCACCATACTCTCTAGCTGCAGGGCGAGATTGCGTACCGTGAGCATATGTCCCCCCCGCTCCTGGCTACTGTCTTCGAGCTGATCGGCGAGTTGGTGCAGAATCTCCGCCTGCTCGGCCATGTGCAAGAGCACTTCGGGAATCCGCTCGGGCAGTTGGTAATCCCGGAGGGGATCGGGGTCTGGGGAGATCACCATAATGATTCTCCGGTAGATTGTGTTCAGTTCGTAGAGACTGTCCTCCACTGCCTGGACTAAAGCAGCCTGGCTTCCTAAGACCACTTCTAAGGTCAGTTCGTGGCGTCCCTGTTCGAGGTAGATGAGATAGGGACCGTCTGCGCTTCCGAGAACCTGCATCTGGTAACGGGTGGAATAAGGAAACTCCACCGTCTCAAGCTCCAGAAAGGGTACTTCGCCGTCGATTAATACCCTGCGATTGCTGGCGATACCCCTGCGGATGTTTTGTTTGGCCTTAAAGGCAATCGTATACAGACCAGACTGGGGAACGGTGAATTCCCAAGTAATCCATTGCCCGGGCTGGCTGAAGCGCCATCCCCCTATGGAGTTGAGGCGAATCTGGGCTGGGTGGTAGGGTTCCATGGTAGGGTCCCCCAGGTCGGAAATGGCAAAGAGGGTGGGCTGGGACCGCAGCAGGGCGTCTTCTCCCTGGATTTTGAGGAAGATGCCTGTGGCGGACTCCGCTGGTTGGGTTTTGGCCACTTGCCCGTAGGGGGCTGGCTGTTTAATCTGGCTGACCGTCAGACTGCCGATGATAATGGGTTCCTGGTGAGCGATGAGCCTGATTATGTTGGCGCCCTCTTGGAGATAGAATAGGAAAGGTTCTGGCGTATAGCCCCGTGAATCTCGGAGAGGCTCTGTCCGCCAGATGGAATGCTCAATTTGAGCCGGGCGAATCTCATTGCCCAAGCTGTCTTTTTGAATGCTCCCCCCGCTTTTAAAGGTGCGGTGAAAGACAAGATAACGGGCCTCGGCAAAGGGACGTTCGCCGCCTAGCAGAAGTTCCAGTTCCATGCTGGCCCCCCGCCCCGGAGCCCCCATGTAGAGTAGGCTCAGATTGTACAAGCCAGCCTGGGGCAGATCCACCTTCCATTCGATATACCCCCCCTCGTCCACCAGAACGCTTCCATCGACTTGACTGGCCGCTTTGTGGGCATCCGTGAAGGTGTTGGCTGAAACTGCATGCTCAAGATGGGGCCTCACCGCGCCCTCTATTGCGGTGAGCTCGGTCAAATACTCGTGATAGCGAAGCTCGCGGCTGAAAACCTCCTGCGGACAAAAGATGGGCGCAAGGAAACTTAAGAAAAGAGCTAAGGATACCAAAGCGCGTTTCACGAGTACACCTCCAACTCTACCAGGGCCAGCTGGCACTCTTCGCTCTTGGGCTCACAAGTGATCTTGATCTGGGATGCCTCCTTTGCTGGGGACAGATCTACTACATTCAGTCCCCTGGGAACGGGGTCGATTTGGGCCAGTCGATCCCAACTCCGTCCGTCCTTTGAGGAAAGGAGCATACATATCCGGGGCTCCCGATCTTTGAGCCAGCGGAGTTTCACTCGGGTAACCGGCGCAGCGACACCTAAGTCGACCTGAAGCCAAGGCTCTGGATCCTTTGGATCCGGCTGCCACCAGGTACCCCAATTGGCATCCACAGCTCCCCCGCCGGCAAAGCGGGGATCTGCCGCGGAAGAGACCTGAACAGGTCTACTTCTGGACAAATGTCCCTTGGGAAGGGGGATCTCAATTGGCATGGTCTGGCCATCCACTCTATAGGCATAGACAATGCCAGCGCGGGCGCGATCTCCTTGGCTTACTTCGTCAGGGTGATCACTTGGCAGAAGTACGGGAACCACGACCTGATCCGGCTTCAATTCGACTTCAATAGAACCCCGGGCTTGCTCGCGGAGAAAGCGTTGGGAGACGAGATCATAGATATCTACCCTTCCTTCCCCTGAGGAAATCTCTATCTTCTTGGCCACGGGGAGGGGATTGTACAGTAGATAGGTTGGATAAGCAGGTGGAGCGTGAAACTCGGTTGCCACCAAATCGATCTTCAAAATCTCGGGAACAGACGTGGGTTCAAACAAAGCTCCCAAAAAAGCCACCGCCCAGGCACCATAGGGGTTAAAGAAGCCCGCATGATCGCCTGTGGCAAAGGGAACCGATTGGCCTCGGTGTCGTACCCCTTCATAGCTGATATCTGCAATGTTCTTGGCCTTGCTCCAGGCCCAATTGCGCTGGTGCGCTGCTGGAAGGGCATCGGGATAGAACAAATTACTGTTCACGGCCACATGGAGCAGCCATTTGGCCATGGACTTGGCGTACTGGGGTGCATAGCGCACAAGTGGGGCCAGCAGTCCTGCGGTGACAAAGGTGTTCATGGCAAAGGCATAGCCTTGGCTGTCTGTTGTACTTCCCGCCAGTCCCTGGGCATCGTAGGCTCCCCAAGGTTCCTTGATGATTCCCCAACCGGGACGGGCCCCGGAAGAATCGTCAAACACATCGCTTAGAAAACGATGGATAGGAAGCTTGGTCTTCTGTTCTGCGTTCATCCTCGCGGCCAGGCAGGGACCATAAGAACCGAGAATCTCGTAATAGGGGTTCTCTGGAAACCGACCCATTTCTGTCAAAGTGGCCACAGCCGCGTCGAAAAAGCGCTGTTCCTTCCATATGAGGTAGGAAATATAGAAGATGTACGCCAAGCCAATGGCTGCATCCGGCTCCACCCAAAACCCCGAGTCCACAGGCTCCATCTTGGCGAAGTCAAACCCGGTATGTTCAAAGTTGCCTTTGAGCCTAGGGAGGGCTTCTAGCCAGCTTTGGGCGATCTCCAGCATCTTCTCCCTGCGGGAAGGACTGCCCGGATAGAGGGAATCCAGGTGGAAGTAGAGGCAGCTGGGGAAAATGTCATACCAAAAAGAACCGCATGTGTTGGCTGCATCGAGGTTGTTAAGCACAAGGCCGCAACCGTTTACCCTGGTATAATAGGCATCGGCCATAGCCGTCCAGTCTCGCCCCTCGAATCGGGTCAGATCAAAGCCTGCCAAACCTCCGCCCACCAAGGCTCCCAGGCAAGTGAGGGCTTCACCCTTTGTGCCCTCCCGCTCCACATAGCTGGGAATGGTAAAGATATCACCGAGATACCCCCCGGCGGTGGGCTTTTTGAGCGTCTCAACCGTGGCGAGTTCGCGGAAAGCCGCCTCGGTGTAGCTGCGAGCTGTATTTGCCCAATTCCGCAGCCTAAAGGGGGTTGGAACCCGGGGAAATTGCTCAATATAGGCGATCTTGACTTGAGGTATGCTCTTCATGGAATCGCTCCTAGAAGACAATGTTGTCCATTTCAATCCCAGCCACACCAATCACGGTGTCGGCACCGCCATAATAGACATAGAGGAAGCCATCCTTGACCACTTGGCCGCAGCTGAAGACGACATTGGGTACGTGTCCTGCCCTTTCCCAAGGCATTTCTGGTTCGAGAATGGGCCGAGGTAAACGCCGCACCACCCGGGTGGGATCGTCCCCGTCTAGGAGGGCGGCTCCCAAACGATAGACTTTACGATCGTCCACTGCATGGTAGAGCATGAGATAACCCTGGCGGGTCGGAATGGGCTGTCCTGCAATGCCGATTTTGTTCTCTTCCCAACCTCCAGCAAGAGTCTCCATCACGATCTGATGATCGTGCCACAAGTGGAGGTCTTCCGAAAAAGCGCTCCAGATATGGGGCATACGGCGGTGAAAGAGCATGTACTTCCCGCCTACCTTGGTTTCCAAGAGGCCTGCATCTTTATTGGGCTCATCGAGAACCACGCCATGCCGCTCCCAAGTGAGGAGATCGTTGGACGTGGCCATGGAAATTCTGTGATCGTCCCAGGATCGCCCCCCAAAAGCGGTGTAGAGCATGTAGTATCTATCATCGATTCTGCTGAGGCGAGGGTCTTCCACACCCCAGGCTTCTTGTTCCCCTTGCCCTTGGAAGATGGGATGGGCTTGGCGTGTGAAGTGAATCCCGTCATCACTGACCGCATAACCCAGGCTGGAAGTGAATTTGCGAAGAGCATCGGGTTTTTCATCGCCAATGGTGGAAAAATCCCGGTCTGCTGCTCGATAGATCATGACCATCCTTTGGTCCTGGATTGCTACGCCGCAGTTAAAGACGGCGGCACTCTCCCAAGGATGGTTTGGAATAGGTTCCAATATGGGTTGATCCGATAAACGCCTGAGTTTGAACATGGATGAGCCTCCTGGTTGAGTGAACTGTGTTAATGACTTTGGATTGCATTGGTTGCGATGCGAGCTGCTTTCTGCGTTTCTGGGTGGATTGCTAGGTGGGTTGCTGGGTAGATTGTTGTGCATGCTGTTGAATCGGACGTTGGGTGCTTCGTTCGTGTGGCTGGATGGTTCCCATGGCTTAGGGTTGAATATGGTAACGGATTGTGATTTAGGGTTTGTGATTTGAGGTTTGTGATTTGAGGTTTGCGATTCAAGGTTTGTCATGCAACCCCTTGACCGATCTACGAACGATTAATTCGGTACCCAAGGTGATGCGCAAGGGGACGTCCGCATCCTTTCCCCCAATCAGTTCGTGCAGTCTCCTGGCGGCCATGATTCCCATTCTCCGTTTGTAAATGTTGATTGTGGTCAGGGGAGGATTGGAGTGCTCGCTAAGTTCCACATTATCAAAGCCGACGAGGGAGAGATCGTCCGGCACGTTCAGACCCGCCAGTTCGCAACCTTTCAGCACACCCACCGCTGTACTATCATTGTCCGTAATCACGGCTGTCACCGGCATGCCCCGCTGCAAGAGAGCTTCAATTCCTTCTTGTCCCTGGCTCACTTGGGGCCCCGGGGCAGTGTGCAGCCAGCACCATTCCCGACTGCGGGTGATTCCGTTCTCTCGAAGGGCCGCCCGGTAACCATCGTACCTCTCCTGGAGGGAACGGTGGGAAAGGGGCCCACCAATAAATCCGATTCTCTCATGTCCCTGGCTCACCAAGTAGTTGACTAGGCGCATAATGCCGCCTCGATTGTCGGTTACAATGCTATCCACGTCTAGATCGGGATGCCAGTTATCCACAAGAACTACGGGAATTCCATACTCTTGGGCTTGAATGACGACGCTTGGATAGACATCAGCTCCCACGAGAATTAGGCCGTCTAATTGGCCGCTTTCGTGGAGTTCCCAGAGACTGTCGTCATCACTCCTGGAGATGGTCTGAAAGAAGACCTTATAGCCGTATTTCTGGCACTCATTCTCCACTCCCACCATGACAGTACCGTAGAAAGGGTCGGTGGCGAGGGATTGGAGGCGGGCGTTAAAGACGATGCAAATGCTCTTGCGTCCCCCGTTTTCCCACGTGGGTCTGGGCTGGTATCCCATTTCTTGAGCTTTCTTCAGGACCTGCTCCCGAGTGTACGGGCTAATGCGTCCCTGGCCGGTGATGGCCCGGGATACTGTGGTCACAGATAGCCCCAATTCTGCTGCTATATCTTTTAGGGTCACTCGCACGGTTCGTCCTCCTGCTTGTGGATGGAGTAGGGTTTTGTCTGCAGATCATGGTTTGTCTGGCGGTTGTGGTTTGTCTAAGATTATCGCCTATGATTGCTCACGATTTAGGTTCTGTGTGCGGCTCATTTCGGTTCTGTGTGTGGCTTGACGTTGCGCAAATTGCGCATGACATTGACTGCGTGTTTCTCCATTTATGAGCATATTTCTGCGGATGTAAAGGAAATCCTCCTTATTTTTAAATGTTTCCCGGGTTTGAGATGTATTTTGGTGGTTTGGGAAAGGTCATATTGCGCAACTTGCGCAAAAAAGGGGGTCCGACCCCGCGCGTTGAATGTAGATCGGGAAGATAGGGGGAAGCTGTGTTGAAACCGAGAGAACGAGCAGAAGCGGCACTGAATCTAGGAATTCCAGATCAGGTACCAACATTTGAACTCGAGTTCCAATTGGAGGAAGAAATGTTCGGGCAGAGGTTTCTGCACCAAGAGGACCTAGAGGGACTCACTTTCCAGGAGCAAGAGCATCGGGTGAAAGCCAATGCAGAGTACATGATCAGGGTGTATTCGGCCTTGGAGTATTCGATCATACCCATCCACTATTTGGACGAAGAGTGGATCAGGGTCACAGCACAGCACATCCGCAGCCTCGTCGGTGATACGTTCATGCTCACCACCAAAGGCGATGGTACCTTTGCCATCCCTAAAGGAAGCGAGTTTGAGCAGTTTGTCTACCGCATTGCCGATGATCCCCAGTCTGTGGAGGAAGAAGCAGACCAGATGGCTCATGCCGCCATTGAGCGCAACAAACGCCATATTGACGGGGGAATTGACAGCTTCATTCTGTGTTCCGACTACTGCTTCAATACAGGTCCTTTCCTCTCACCCACCATGTTTGCTCGCTTCGTGCAACCCTATCTAGCGCGGATCATCGCTGAGACTAAGAAGGCTGGGGCCTACACCATCAAACACACGGACGGAAACATTATGCCCATCCTCGATCAATTGGTAGCCTGTGAACCCCATGCCCTTCATTCCCTAGACCCTATGGCAGGGGTCGACATTAAAGAAGTCAAGGACCTTGTGGGAGATCGTGTCTGCCTCTGCGGCAATGTGCACTGCGCCGCGCTGCAAACCGGAACGGATGAAGAGGTGATCGCGAGTGCTACCTACGCCCTCAAGCATGGCAAACCCGGCGGAGGCTACATCTTCTCTACCAGCAATATTCCCTTCAAAGGAATGGACCCCAAACGCTACGAATTGGTCCTAGAGGTCTGGAAAAAATACCGGGATTATTGATGCCAAAGGCCTTGGGTCCGCTGATTCTGTCCAATCAAAGAGCCGCAGTTTCGGATGAACGAACGCGGCTCGTTGATTATCCTCACTTTGCGGTGGAGAGGCGAATGGATTCCACTTGAGTGGAAACAGTCCCCAGGGTTCTTGAAAATTCCTTTGTATTTGAGGACAAACTAGGCTCTGAGGAAGCTGGGGATCGTTTGGAATTTAGCTGGAAGCCCCTCCACCAAAGGGCAGAGGAGCCTCTATACGTTGATACGTTGGGTTGGGAGTTAGCTTCAGCTACCCTTTTGAATGCTAGACAAAGTTCCAGAACATGGCCGTGTTCGCTACAGTAATCATGGTAAAGAGGATCGTGTTCAAAAAGGCAGCCAGCCAGACATTCCCCGTTTCTTCAAAGAGCTTGCGGGAATAAACGCCGGCCAGACCCAAAATGGGTACGAGGGCAAAGAGCAGGATTCCATTCAGGTTCTCGGTGGGATAGGCGGCCACTCCCGTGATAAAGAGCGTCCCATATTGTCTGAGAAGCCAAAGGATTAAACCCCCTGTGTTCAGCAAGACAGCAACCAAGTAACCCCAGCGCTTCAGCCCTCTGCTGTTGGCATTCACTACGATCACATTGATCAGGTAGAAGATGAAGAAGAACGGCAGATAGCGAAGTGCTGTGTAAACGTGTTCTAGCTTGAAGGTGCGAACCGCGAGGGTCCAGACTCGGAAGTCCACCGTAAACAGGGCCTGCATAATCCAGAGCACCACATAACTCGCCACTACAGTAACTAGGGCTGTGGCTAAACTGGCCACAATCACCATGGGCTTGAAAGTGATACCATAGCTCTCAAATGTGGTTCCCTTCCTCTTCTTATCCAGATAGTAGACAAGCACATTGATCAGGGCTGCCATCAGACCGCTAGCCACGGCCCAGTACGCAATCTGGTTTGTGGTGGGCTGGTTAAAGATGCGCCCTAAGGGAAGGAGCGAGGGTGCCCTGCCAATCCACAAGGCGAGTGCTCCTGCAAACAAGGCAATGACCACTCCTTGGATCGTTGCGTTACGGGCTGAAGCCAGCTCACCCTTGGATCGAGCCAAGGCAGCTAGGATGCAAAAGGCGCAAAGGGCAAGCACGACATAGGAAGCATTCAGCAGGGGAGCCATTCCCTCAGCGCTCTTGTTGAACAAGGCTGGGAAGAAGATGGCCGGCAAGAGCGTAGCAATAATCACGACGACCCAGGATACGATCTTCTCATTGCGTGACTTAGGCACGGCTAAAACAGCGGGTGCCGGAACCACCGCTTCCTTGAAAAAAGGAGCAGTAATTAGGAGCCTCGCTAGACCCAGAATCAAGATCACAAACCCGACTAGGGATAGGAAATTGAAGGCTTCTTTGAGGGCCCAAATCTGATTAGCTGAACTCAAGTTGACGTTGGTCTGATTGGGGGAAGTAACACCGGCGAAGGCCTCGGTATAAAAATCGATCAAATTCGCCGTAGTACTTTTGGAGAAGTGGTTCCAGGGGTGCGTCTGGTTGGGTGTGTAGATGATGTGGCGTCCTTCCTCACTGGACCTGACTACCTGGCCGTTGACGAGAAGATCCCCCGATGGGACGGTATAGAACCGACCAGCTTCCCCAGCTGGACCAGTGGGATCTAGACCCAGAAAGGACTTTCCAGACATGGTTGCAGGGAAGTCCTTATAGGTGACGGTCCCAGAAACGGCCTTTTCGGATGCGGTTCTTTCCTGCTCGCTCTTGTTAAAGAAGAACTCATCATAGTGGGCGGCAATCATGCCCACAGTACGGGATCCGAAGGCTGCCTGGTACTGATCCTGCGTAGCCACAGCCGCGGCATAGGAGAAGTCCGACCCGACAGAAATGCCCGTGTAGATCATGCGATACCCTGTCTGCAGTGCCTGCATCTCATCCATGTAGAGGGCAATAAACGAGGAGAAACCACCCATGGAGTGTCCGCTAACTGAGACATAGGCGTTTCCTTCCCCATCCTTTTTCGTGTAGGGCTGTTCGTAAACGTATTTGGCGGCATCGGATTGAGCGTAAATCCAGAATGTGCCGAAGTGGCCGCCTACTGGTATGTCCCCGGCCCACCTCGAATCGCCATGATCATACATGTCCAGGGCCAAAACGATGTAGCCGCGCCTGGACATTTCGATGGCTGGGGCGTCCTGCATCTCCTTGGTGTTCAGATAACCATGGGTGGTGATGATCACCGGGCGGGGATCATTGGCACCGGCTCCCTTGGGCATATACAAGAGAGCACTTAGTGTTCCCCGTTCTGTCGCAAACTCAATTCGTTCGATTTTCACAGAGTAGAAGGATGTATGGAACAAACCAGCCAAGAAGCTACTTGCCAGAATCAGAAGCAAAGCACAGACCAGCATCCGTCGAGGGGTCTTCCATAGAGCACAGATGCTCTTCACAAAGCATTCCTCCCCATCTCATTGATGTCTTTGCACTCAGGGCGCTTGCCCACAGTATTTCACAGTTCATTATATTCTTCCTGCCGGTTTCTATGTACGTTGGGGGTCCGACCCTGTGACTGGATAGTCACAGGGTCGGACCCCCTAACGTTATTCCTTAAAGAAGTTGAAATAGAAGGTGGCAAATCCTTCATCCCACCAAGGTTCCATGGAGGAATAGAAGGAGCTTCCATTCCATTCGACACTCCTGTAGATCATCCACTCGTCGCCATCCCATCCTCTCTCGAGGAACTGCCGCATGTATTCCGTAACATCCTCTTCGTTCAGGCCCTCATACTCATAACTGAGAACATACTCGTCTCCTTCGTCGCCTAACTGGAAGATCTGAACATTCCCGATCAACGTACCCTTCTCAGGCGGGAAAATGTCCTCAGGAACGTCGTCGTAAGGCCATTCGCCCAGATCTTTGACGGCTACGATCATTTGAAGGATATCTAAGGAGTTGAACTGGAGCCGTAGTTCGATATGTTTCCAGCGTGCGCTGGGATGGTACCGATCGTGATCAACATGCCAACCCAACTCTTCCAGTTCCTCAAGGTAGATATCTAAATCGTCCTTAGTGGTTTCCACTATAATGAAGTACTCTTCTTCTGAGCCGCTGGAGTTTACCACTGTTCCTCGAGTGTACGGGGGAACTTCTTCGGGAACCTTACCTGCAGGCCATCCTTCCACGGCCAGGCCTATTCCCTGCATCGCCTGTTCTACGGCTTGATCCACTGTCCCCATGATGGTACCGAGCAGCTCATCATCCTCATTCGCTGCGGCGACCTGTCCGAGAATGCAACTCCCCGACAAAAACGCGGCGAGAGCCAAGAACCAAATCAGACCTATAAGCCCACTCTGTTTCCTTTTCATTTCACTGTCTCCTCTCTCACACCTAATTGGGAACAATGGGCTTTCTGCTGAGCTGCCCGCTGAACTGCCGCCGGAGTCCGAGATCCACCAGATTGATCTGTACGTTTCCGCTAGAGCCAATCGTCAACTTGAAGTTAATGGGGCCACCGCTGGTCATTGTGGGCCCCTGAAGGTTGATTCCCACCCCCGATGCATCCAGAGAGGACCCGCCGGCCGTTCCGAAACCCACAAATCTTGCACTTCCCAGGGCCATCCCGGCGTATTTCACTAGAGGCACAATGCCCGGCTCGCCGGGTTTAGAGGCGAAGTCCGTATACTTGTTCCGATCATAGGCCTCTACCTGAATGGACAGATCGTCCGCCTGATACTGGCCTCCGATCTGAACAAGCAATTTCACCAAGTACCCTCCCGCTGCACCCAATATCTGCTCTGATAACTCACTGGTATCGGCCTCGAATTTCAAAGTCGCCGTTCCCTCATACTCTCCCCTAGAGGTCCTTCCGCCCACTTTTACGGCTTGGAGGTCCAGTGTGTAAACAAGCTTGATGGGAAAATCCGGATCGCTCGCATCCTGGGTGATGGAATCATGGACGCGAATGGTCCAGATGAACTCATCGATTTCCGGAAGACGCTCCACAGGCAGATCGAGATCCGAGTCATGCTCAACCGGAATTTCGTCATCTCCAGCGATATCAAAAGGCTGATCGGATGGCGCATCCGGCGGAGTATCTGGCGGAAAGTCCGGCGCGTCCGGTGGGGTTGGCTGAGGGTCCGTGGGATAGAGAAGTGTAGGTCCAGCCTCCACTACCACAACCCTGCAGAAAGCTCTTTGGCTGGAATCCCTTACAGAAAATACTTCTACACTTGTCTCGCCCACAGTCAAGGCAGTTATGTATCCACCTGGCGATACAGTGACAATCTGGGGGTTGTCACTCACCCACTGCAGCTCAGAGCTTCGCACAGTTCCCGAGGCATCAGAGACGTGTAGAGATACGCTGGCCCCTATAGGAAGCTCCACCAGCGCTGGAAAGATGCGGAGCTTGGCCAAACCAACGTCTCCCGCGGCACAGAAAATTAGGATCGCAACGAGAACTGCCAGACTCGCCTGGACGAGCTGCTTGTTCCTGGAGAACGTCCACCCGTTCCGTTGAACTCCCATGAGAATTCCTCCCACTTCTTGAGATTTGGGACGCAATGAAGATCACATGCACTGTATTACTATGGGAATCGGTGTCTAGGTCAAGAGCCACGCCCCCCTATAGATCATACTGACTATCACTCTTGGCGCGCCTTTCTAAACGACGATTTCTAGCACCCCAGGCCTACCGCTCGATTGTGCCAGGATCAATACCTCCATTGCCTGTGAATGCAGAAACGTGCACCTTTTGAGGAGAGGTTCGACAGCAGCCTTTCCTATTTCCTGCATATTTGGAAAATTTTTCTTGAGAAAGAAGGGGGTCGTACCCTGTGACTACCCAGTCACAGGGTACGACCCCCTTTCTTCACCCTACCAATTTTTTGGTTTCTTGATCATACAGGTTCAGATAGTCCTGATCGCAGGTGATCCACAGATCCTGATCAATGTGGACTACGGTCTCCCGTGCTTCTCGAATGATCAGGTCCGTATCACCTACAGAAGCATAGATAATCACACTGGAACCTGCAGGCAGAACCGCGTAGACGCGTCCCTTAAGTCCATGCTCCACAGGCTGTGAACTGACCGTCAAGTCTTCGGGGCGAATCCCCAGAATGTGCCGCCCCGCTCGGACCTGGCGATTCAGGAGGATGCTCTCACCTGTATCAAAGGTAAGCTTCGTAGCACCGTCCTTCGGCTCCACTCCCACTGGAAGCAGGTTCATTTGGGGATTCCCCATGAAGTCTGCCACAAAGAGGGTGGCCGGATTTTTGTACACCTGTTCCGGCCGATCATACTGTTCAATAATGCCTTCATTCATCACAGCGGTCTTGGTGGAGAGGGTCAAAGCCTCTTCCTGATCATGGGTCACATAGACCACGGTGACATTCATATCATTGTGCATGCGCTTGAGTTCTGCCCGCATCTGCATTCTGAGTTTGGCGTCCAAGTTGGACAAGGGTTCATCCATCAGCAGAATTTCCGGCTGGGCCGCCAACATCCTCGCTACAGCAACACGCTGTTGCTGCCCGCCGCTTAGTTCCGATGGATAGCGCTGCACATACTCTTCCATTTGCACGTTGGCCAAAGATTCCTTGACCCTCTTGCTGATCTCCGCCTTGCTCATGGTTCCTTCCAAACCAAAGGACACATTCTGAAACACGGTCATATGGGGCCAGAGGGCATAGGACTGAAAGATTAGGCCCACCTTGCGCTCCACAGCAGGAAGGTTAATTCCTCGTTTGGCGGAAAAGACCAGCCGATCATCGATCCAGATCTCGCCTTCATCGGGCTGCTCTAGACCGGCAATGATCCGCAGCGTCGTGGTCTTTCCACATCCAGAGGGACCCAGCAAAGTGGTGAAGTCCCGGTCCATAATGTCCAAGTCCATATTATCTATAACAGTGACGCCGGGAAACCTCTTGGTGATACCTTTCAGCACGATCTTCTTTTTCTCGCTCATGCTATTTCCCTCCAATTCCAGATGCTAAGTCGGTTTTTTGCCATTTGTTCACTGCCGCTGTCAAAATCAACACGGTGAGGATCAACAAAATGGTAATGGCGTAGGTGATCTGCTTGTTTCCCTCTTCTATGAAGCGGTAGGTAATGGACGTCAACACCCTGTTAGCCGGTGTAGCCAGCAAAATGTACAGACTCAGTTCGCGCATGGTGGTGATTAATACAATCAAAGCCCCCGCGATAAAACCGTTCTTAGTCAGGGGAAACATAATCCGCAGGAAACGTTTCCCCCAGGGTACACCTTGAATGATCGCTGCTTCCTCCAAGTCACCGGAGACTTGCAGCATAGAACTGACCCCGGACCTAGCCGTATAGGGGAGCTGCTTACCGATGGTCACCACAATCAAAAGGGCAAAGGTCCCGTACAGGCTGGGAATAAACCAGTTGGCTTTGGAGAAAAGAGCGAGGTAGATACTTCCAAAGACAATACTTGGAATGAGCATAGGGACAAAGGAGAGCTGCTCTAAGCTTTGGGACAGCCACTTACCCCGCTCCTTAACCACCACATAACCAATGGCCATACCCACAAGACCGGTGAGTATACCGCCGATGACCGCCAAGGACACACTATTTTTCAGTGCTCCTAAGACTTCAGCATGGCGCAACACGCCCGGTGCCCCATCGGCATAGGCCCTGCTGCTCTCGCCGATCCAATATTGGAGGGAAAAATTACTTAAGCTAAAATCCCCCATGTTCAGCATCACACTGGACCATCCAATCAAGACCAAGGGGAAAATGGCCACGACCACTAAAAAGACCAGAACAATGATGGTGATGGGAATCTTCCATTTGCCCAGTTTTACCGGGCTGTGTTTGCTCCCCTTACCACCAATAGTGGTAAAGCTCTTGCGGGACCCGATCAGTCTGTAGTTCAGTCCCAGTCCCACGAAGGACATGAACATGAGAATTATGGCCAAGATGTAGCCCTGGCTGTCCCGACCTGTTCCCAAGAAGGAATAGATCTGGGTGGAAATCAGGGTGTACCTTGCCGGCAGTCCCAAAATGGCCGGGGTCCCGAAGGTGCCAATGGAACGGGCGAAAGCGAGCAGGACCGCGGATGTTAAGGCTGGAAGCACGATGGGAAAGGTGATACGGCGCAAAATCTTCAACCTGCTGGCCCCCAACACTTCCCCCGATTCTTCGAGCTGCGAATCGATACTGCTGAGTGCACCGGATATTAACAGAAAAGCAAAGGGATAATAGTGCAGACCCATGGCGATAATGATGGGAACAGGCCCAAAGACCAACCACTCCGGTACCGTGATTCCCGTGAAATATTCCAAAAATCCCCTTGGCATATAGCTCTTGCTGTTTTGGAAAACCTGGACCCACGCTAAGGCAATGGTCCAGGACGGTAGAATGTAGGGTAGAACAGCCAAGTTTGAGATAAACTTGCGCATGGGTAGATCGGTCCTCGTAACCAGCCAAGCCAAAAGGCTTCCGATCACAGTGACCAACACCACTGTTCCAGCGGCGACAGTCAGCGTATTCAGCAGTGGATCCCAGAGGGCGGCCTTGGAGAGATTGCTGCCTAGAATCCGCTGCCAATGATACGTGGTGAACTGGCCCACGACAACATTCTCGTTTCGAATTCGTGTATCCGTCGGCTGCCAGGTGGCTGTCGTCCTGACTAATGTGATCAAGGGGGCCACAACCAGGTACGCTAGGATCACAAGTAGAATCACCCCCAAGACAAAGTGGGGGGATAAGAGCCGTTTCCCTCTCTTGCGAAACCAGATGGCGAACGGGCTGTAAGATACAGTGCTCTTTGCCTCGACTTCCGGCTTACCCATTCTCTAAACCTCCAAACCTTTAGACTTTCTGCGGGGCTGCGGCCAAGTGACCACAGCCCACAAATCTGTCAATCTAGTAAGCGTTAACCATCCACCAATCTTGTACATCGTTTGACTGTTCCCAAATGGCTTCGGGGTCCATTACCCAGAAATTGATCTCTTCCAGTTTCCAATTGATTTCTCCGAGCACTGGATGGGCGTGACCCACAGTAATATCTTGCCGAGCGGGCCAATTCCCTTCTTGGAACCATGGAGCCAAACCTAGACCACCTTGATCATCGCCATTGAGATACTTGATCATCAGTTTCGCCGCATTTGGATTGGGCGCTTTGTAAGCGATGTTCTGCAGACTGGGATAGATCATGCCCACTGCTGGCTTCAATTCCAGGAAGGGTTGATGACGGAGATCGCCCCTGGACTCATCACCGTAGTAGCGCATCTGGGAGTAAACCATACCGATGCCAATGGGCGGTTCAGCCATACTGGTATCACCTACGAGGTCGCCGACATCCCTATGGCCGCTATACAGTCTGACACCATTGTCGAGAATGCCTCTGAGGAGCTGGTATCCAGCATTCTCTTCCGTCAATTCAATGGGTTTACCAAAGAAGCGTTCATATTCTTCGGCCAATTGATCAGAATTGTCCACGATGGTGGTGATGAAGTCCAAAGTGGACGCATCCACAATCGGATCGACCATAGCGATCTTGCCGCGCCACTCGGGAAGAGTTAACTCCCACCAGCTCTCAATGGGCGGATCGCCGTAAACTGCGTCATTGTAGAAGACGCCCCGTGCCTCGTAGCGCTGGGCTGTGAGGGGTTCACGGAAGTTCTGGGGAATGACATCCTTCAGTTCAGGTGGATAGTAGGGGAACACCATGTGATTCGCAGCCAGCAAAAAGAGCTGTGATGGGTATCCCGAGGCGTGAATGATGTCGCAGTTGTAGATACCTGATAGCTGTTCTCTGTGTAGCTTGTTAATGGAATCGGTGGTTCCAAGGTGATAGACTTCGACCTCAATCCCGGGGTAAAGGGCCTCAAACTCATCCTTTACTTGAATTGTCCGGGACGAGCTGGTGTAGATGATAACCTTTCCTTCTGCCTTCGCTTTCTCATACACTGCATCCCAATCTTCCATTTCGGGAGCATAGGGATCTAAACCTACTGTTTTCAGCCACTCATCCACTTCCGCCGGGTAGTTTGCCAACACACTCCAAGACAGAACGAGAGTAAACACAACAGCCAATAGCACAGCAAACCTTGCTTGTTTCATCAGTATCCCTCCCTAGTTTAGATAGCAGGTTTACGAGTAACAATCTACTTCTTCACATCCCCCCTCTGGCAACCACGTCCAACAAGTCTCTTACAGATGGCAAGACAAGATCAGGTCGTCCTTCTCCCAGGGTCTCCGGTGACGTAAGATCGCCTTCAGACGCATTTCCGCTCAGTACAAGAATGGTGGTCATGCCCAGACGATTGCCTGCCACAATATCGATGGTAATGCTGTCGCCCACCATGGCGCACTCCGCAGGCTTCAGTCCCCTGTGCTCTGCGGCCAATTCCAAAAGAAGTGTGGCCGGTTTGCCCATATTGATATCCGGTCCCCGTCCCACCATAGAAGAAATGGCGGCTACAATGGCGCCGGCCCCTGGTTCCAATCCGCCCTGGCCCGGAACGGTAGGATCACAGTTTACCGCTACAAATTTTGCTCCATGGTTGATGGCCCTCAGAGCGGCCGTAAGCTTGGCGTAGGTTAGATAGCGGTCTTTACCCACCACCACAAAGTCCACCGCCTCGGGATCCACATCCTCTGCAGGCTGGGCATCAATTCCCTCCTTACGCAACTCCTCAAACAAACCTGGTGAACCAATTACACAAGCCCTCGCCTGTGATCTCTGCCTGGCAATAAACTGGCTGGTCTCCTCACTGGCTAGGAACAACTCTTGCTGATCAATCTCGATCCCGGCGTTTGCAAACTGCTCTACGCATTGTTCCCTCGACCTGGAACTGGTGTTGGATACAAAGAGCACATGTTTGCCTTTTTGGCGCAGTTCCTCCAGCAGCTCTTTGGCACCGGGTATGGCTTCACTCCCTAAAAGTAAGACCCCATCTATATCAAAGAGATAGCCCTTGATTTTCTTCAATTCGTCCGTCATTTCTTTCGATAACGCCGCGCGCATCATTACTAAACCCACCCCTTGCTTCATCATTTATACAGTACTTGGTAGCGCTGCCTGAGGTCGTCAAGTCGGCGCAAGCCTTGCACAGCTTCTTCGCCCTTCTTCCTCATCAATCCCAGAATCATAGCATCGATGAGGGCCGTAACCGGTCCTAGGGGCCTAAAAGTGTCCATAGGGCCACGCCGCACGGTCAGAACTTGTGTAGCCAGGGCATGCATCTTGGAGTTAAGCAGGTCCGTCACAAGAATAGACTTTCCGTTGCACTCATCCATGACTTCCAAGAGAGCCATAGCCTCAGAAGTAGGCCTCCGGAAAGCGAGGATCAAAGCCACATCGTCTTCTTTGGCCTGGAAAATGTGGTCGTAGAACCGACGGCCCGTCTGGGTAATGGGCTTGACCTGAAGTCCGAAACGGGAGAACCAGAACTGGGCGTGGTGGACAAGGGACCCTGGGGCACCTTCACCAAAAATGAAGAGTTGCCGGGCGCCCTCTATACTCGCAATTGCCTCTTGCAGATCGTCTTCGGACACATTTTCCAGCAACTGGTTTAGAAAGTGCGCGGTCTGTGCCGCCACCTCATAGAGGGTACCAGGGTTCTCTGTCGGCTCACTGACCATGGTGGCGACCCGCTCCGAGGAACGGACCACATGAAGCATCTGATCCTGAAGTTTCTCCCGTAGAGCCGGGTACCCATCAAATCCCAGGTTCTGGGCAAAGCGCACAACTGTGGCTTCACTCACCTCAAGACGCTCAGCCATTTTCAGGCTGGACATGAGGGCTGCCTCATAAGGGTTTTGCAGGATGAAGTCGGCCAAGCGCCTTTGGCTAGGGGTTAGTTCCTGATGCTGCTCGATCATGATCTCTTCAAGGGTTTGAACCACAGCTTCTCTCATTGGAATCACTCCGTTTATACAACCTAAACCTGCCGCATTTTTAAGAAACACGTTTTACCTATCCTTTATATTCAATGTACCTTGCACAAATCCTCCCTTGTGCAAGAAATATTTCACGGGTTGCAGGGTACGACCCCCAGAACGCGGAAAACCCCATCTCCAAACTGGAGATGGGGAGGGTCCGACCCTGTGACTAGGTGGTCATGGGGTACGACCCCAAATACTCTCGCACTACCCTGACGCTTTCGGCCGCTGCTTCCCAGCGTCCCACTTCGATCATGAGGACACCATCAAAACCGTGAGAGAGCATATTATCCAGGGTGTCCTTGACGTCAAGGACACCGCTGCCTAAAGCTACATGATCCTGTAAGATGGTCTTGCCGTCTTGGAGAGTCCATTCCACCGCGTCGTGGAAGTGGAACTCCCTGATCAAATCCTGGTAAGCATGAATCACCTTGGAGATATCGGCGCCTTCCAGGATCAGATGACCAATATCGCAACAAATTCCCGTTCCGAGTTCTCTGGCGATCTCGAAAGGCTGTTTCCATCCGCTCTTGATGTTTTCCAGCAAGAGCTTACCGGGGGGTGCTTCTTGAAGGATCTCGCGGATTCCCCTCTTAGCCTGTTCATACATGACGTTCACAATCTTCTGTTTGGTTTCCGGATCCATATGGGGTTTGGCTTCCACCTGTTTGAGCATCATCTCCGTCAGGTGCATTACATAGTGTTCCACTTCCAAGGCTTCTTCGAGTTGCAGAATGATCCTTTTATAACTGGCCACGCTGGCTTCGGCAATGGGTCGGCACAGGGAGGAGACATCCAAACCCCGGAAGGGAAGATGGACTGTGTAACCAACGTTCGAGGCTTTTTGGTAGTCCGCAAGAGCCTCGATGGTGCGCTCGGTAAAGAGTCTGGGGCAGATCACCATGAGGTTTGCTGGCAACTCAACCACGTCCGCGCCTAGCTCTCGGTGTGTCCGTTTCACCAGTTCAACCAGGGTGAGTTCATTCAATTCAGGGCGCGTGTTGAGAGCAATATGGTCCCCGCTAAAGACGTCAACCGTATTCACGCCTAATTTCATCTGTCGATCATCCTTTCTTTCAGGAGAGGTTTACTGTGGCCTGCGTAACCCACCAAACCCAAAATGGTGAGCAGAATTTGCTGCGGTCCAAAAAAGGCATTGTGGGGGTCAAACCATTCCTGTAGAGAATGAACCCCTCCAAACGCACCTGCACATCCTAGAGTGACGGAGGGAACACCGAGACTTAGAGGCACATTGGCGTCCGTCCCCTTCGGCCCTTGGGTGAAAGGCGTGATCCCCAATACCTTCCCGGCAGCAGCCGCGGTCTGTACAATGACTTGATCAACGCTTTGTCTGCCAGCAGGTCGATTCCCCACCCGCTCTGCGGTCACAGTCACTCCATCCGTTTCCCAACGACCGTTCTCATCCTCAGCGCCTTTTTGCACCAGCCGCACTACCTCAGCCTCCAATTCGCTTAGGCTTTGAGCCGAGGTGGAACGTAGATCCACCAGCATTTCCGCCTCCGCCGCCAGACTGTTCACGGAGCGTCCGCCCTGCACGACCCCTACGGTGAAGGTGGTCTTAGGGTCACTCGGAACCTGAAGATCGGCGATTTGGGCGATGGATCGTCCCAGGGCATGGACGGCACTGGGTTGTCCAAAATCATTGAAACTGTGTCCCCCCGGTCCATTGTATTTCACCCTGTACCTTGTGCTGCCTGTACACTCGTAAGTTACAAGACCGTGTAGACCCGGCTCCAAGGCAATAAAGCCATCAAGTTCCGGAAAATCTTGGCAGAAGGCCTTGACTCCCCGCAAATCACCAAGACCCTCTTCACAGACGGTGGCGCCGAAAATAATGTCGCCTGTTGCAGCCAGTTCGGCGTGGCTGAAGGCACGGAGTAATGTGAGAACCGTGGCCAGCCCACGGCTGTTATCGGCAATGCCGGGGCCGTGGATCTTTCCATCCACGATCTGAGGCGCAAGGAGGGTATCCACAGGGAAGACGGTGTCCAGGTGAGCAAAAACCGCAAGAGTCGGTCCTTGACCCGTTCCCCTCCATATCCCGTAGACATTACCCACAGCGTCGCGGGTTAGCTGATCCAAACCCAGCCCACCAAGGCGAGACAGATAGAACTCGCCCCTCTTTTCTTCGCCGAAGGTTGGGGCCGGAATGGCAGCTATCTCCATCTGCTGGCGCACCGTATTTTCATTATCCCCTTCCAAAAAACGCAGCGCGGAAGCCACCTGTGGATCCGAGACAAGAAGGCTCATAACCTCAAGAACGTCCTGGTTCGTTACGGGAATTTTCATTACAGACTACTCCCCTTTATTTTGCCATTTCTAGGATCGCAACAATATCCTCTGTATCCAGCGGAACAAAATTGCCCACCTTCAACGTCCCGTTCCCAGTACATTTTCTGGCCAGCTCCAGAAACCTTGCGTCGTCGATACCCAATTCACTCAAGCGGCCAGGGAGGTTGAGCCTCCGGAAGAAACCTGCCAGAGCTTGAATTCCCTCCTCCGCTTTGTCCAGCTGCCACACTCGCTTGGCAAACTGTTGAAAACGCTCCCTATCGTGTTCCAAAACATAGCGCATCCAAGCAGGCAGAAGCACAGCCAATCCTGCCCCGTGAGGCACATCATAGAGGCCGCTTAACTCGTGTTCGATGGAGTGACAAGCCCAATCGCCTAGGCGTCCCACATCCAAAAAACCATTGTGAGCCACGGTCCCGGCCCACATAATCTCGGCTCGAGCGCCATAGTTCTCCGGCTCCTCCAAAACCACTGGCAGATGAACAATGACGGAACGTAGCACCGCTTCACACAGACGGTCGGTCAAGTCCACTTCACGAACATTGGTGAAATAGCGTTCCAGAACATGGGCGATAATATCCGCACCTCCGCAGGCTGTCTGATAAGCAGGCAGAGTGAATGTCAGCTCAGGGTTCATGATGGCAAAACGGGGGATCACGTGTTCACTCCAAGCCAAACGTTTCAAATGCCCGTCCTCGTTGGTAAGAACGGTGCCGCCCCCTGCTTCACTTCCAGAAGCCGGAATCGTGAGCACGACGCCAAGGGGCAGTGCCCTTTGGGCCATGGCTTTACCAACAAAGAAATCCCAAACATCGCCTTGGTAGCCGACACCCATGGCCATGGCCTTGGCGGAGTCAATGACACTTCCTCCTCCGATGGCCAGAACTCCCTGCACTCCCTGACTTCGGCAAAGTTCAATCCCTTCCCGCACCAGTTGAAGCCTGGGATTGGGCAAAACACCGCCCAGTTCGACGACCTCAACGCCGGCGTCCCGGAGGGATCGGCATACTCGGTCCTTCAATCCACTCTTGATAATACTGGACTGCCCATAATGAAGCAGCACCTTTTCGCCCAACTGCTTTTTGGCGGCCTCTCCCACACCTTCCTCGGTCCCCCGACCGAAGAAAATCTGGGTGGGAGCGGAGAACACAAAATTCTGCATGGCAATTCCTCCCTGTAAACGTAGAGCAAACTAATTGGCTTTTCCCTCATCCCCCGTAAGTCCGTAAGGGCTGTCACTTGGCAAGCGAATCATCAGCCTTGGTCCGATCATTGCCGGGGCAGCGCAAAACAGATCAGAGCGAATCCCAAGAAGGAGACCCCGGCCAACAGTGTCCAAAGCAGACCAAAGGACAAGGCAGCTATCCCCCCGAGTAAAATGGCGCCACCAGACGAGCCAAGGTCAAAGCTGTTGTTGTAAAAAGAGACCGCTTGGGAGCGCTGAGCCAGGCTGGTGTGATCCATGACCAGCGCCATTAGAGCTGTGTTTAGCCCTCCAAATCCCAAACCAAAGAAGAGACCGGCCACAAGCAGCAAGGGAAATCCGGACAATTGCGTAAGAATGACAAGACCAATGACCACGAAGAGAAAGGCAGGGGCTGCCGCAATCTTGCGCCCCCAACGGTCCGACAGAACGCCCGCCCCATAGCCCCCTGCCATATACATCAGGGAAAAGACGGCAAAATAGGGGCCCAGCTCGCTGATTCCCCTGGAGGTGGCGTGGAGGGGCAAGAAAGAAGTGAGGGCCCCCAGCGCCATCGTGACCAAGAAAACAGCGAAGCTAGAAACGAGAACCCAGCGATTCCTAAGAACCTCCTGGAACAGTCCGGAAGTGGGATCCTCTGCTTCTACCTGCACCTGAGGCTCCCTCAGGAGGAAGTGACCTGGAATCATCAAAAGCCCCACCAGAGCCAGCCCAGCCAAAAAGGCGTTGTAGCCCAAACGATCGATCACTGCATAGCCCAAGGCGGGGGCGATGGCCATGGCCACTCCGCTCACGACTCCATACAGTCCAAAGAGCTGCCCGCGGTTGCTTTCGTCCGAGTAATCCGCAAGCAGCGTATAGCTGGCCGTCATAAAAGCCCCTAGACTCGCGGCATGATACATACGCACCAGGGCAAGATACCAGAATCCCAGATCGGGAAGATAGAGCAAGGGCCCCGTAATGGTGGTCAAGACGGCCACACCGAGGAGCCATTTTCGCCCTCGGCCCTCGGCGATTCGGGTCAAGTATATCCTTGAAGCCACGGCGCTAAGGGAAAAGAGACCGACTAAGATTCCTACTTGCTGTTCCGTCCCTCCCCTAGAAACGACGAAGAGGGGAAAAACGGTGAGCAGTGCATTGTATAAAGCAAAAAAAATGGCAGTATTGATCAAGAGCAGGCGAATATCACGTCGCCTATCCACAGGGCTCAACGCATCAACTCCTTTGTAGCTGGGTAGAGCTTCTTGTACGTATCGTAGATCTCTGCGTAAATGCGAGAGCTCCCCTGGGGGGAGAATTCTCGTTTGACTGCAACATTTTCCTGGACTAAATCTGCGATGGGCTTCTTTTCCGCCGCAAACGCCGCCAGAAGCAATCCACCAAGCAAAGCTCCGTCCGTTATCTGCAGCTGTTGGTAGGGTAGTCCGGTCACATCAGCCTTAATCTGATTCCAGACATCGACCCTCGATCCACCGCCTGTGGCTCGCACGATCGTTGGGGTCAGACCCCCGGGGAGAGACTCAATGCTGTGTCGGGTGGCCAAGGCGGTACCTTCCAAGACGGCCCGGAGAAAGTCGGCCCTGGTGTGGCTGGAGGTGATCCCAAAGAATACACCCTTGGCCTGCTCATCCCAAATGGGACTGCGCTCGCCAGAGAGATAAGGAAGAAAGATGAGTCCATTGGCCCCCGGCGGCGACTGCAGTACTTCATGTTCAATGCCTGCAAAATCCAGATCGGAACCGAAGGTATTCAGAAACCATTTCAAGGTTCCTCCCCCTACCGACATGGGCATAATGTACAAAGAACGCCCTGGGATCACATGGGCGCTTGCCCCTTTTGCCTCCTTGGATTCGTCGAGGCAGAGAGATAGGCAGGTGGATGTGCCAGTGGCTTCACCAAACTGTCCATCCTCGACCAGCCCTGCACCGAGGGCTTCACAGTAAGCGTCAATGCCTCCGGCCACCACAGGAATCCCGGGAACCAACCCGAAACGCCTCGACAAGTTGGATGTTCTCCCTACGATATCCCAGTTGTTGACCTGGCGGGGAAGCTTGTCCAGATCGATCTCCCTAACCTGGTTAGCACGGCTAAAGCGAGCTGCTGCCCGATCAATAGTCATTTCCCCGGTAAGGTGGTAGATCACAAAATCCTTAGGCTGCAAGAAAGCCTTGGTCCTGGCATAGATCTGCGGTTCCCTTTCCTTGATCCAGAGAATTTTGGGCTCGAAAAATGACGGATCAAAAAACTCCCCTAGCTCCTGGTTCAGGCGCTCCGCTTGGTCTAAAGCACGCCGATCCTGCCAGGTCAGGCAGGGAAGGAGAGCTTCGCCCTCCTTGTCCACGGGCACCAGGGAGGGTGAATGACTGCTGAGGGCAATGGCCTCAAGTTTCTCTGCTGCAATGTTAGAGCGTTTCAGCAGCCTAGTCACAGCAGTACAGAGGGCATTCAGCCACAGGGAAGGATCCTGCTCTGCGCGAAGTCCCTCCTGGGTCAGGGACAGAGGTACCTGGTCGATCCAATACTCAGTCCCTTTCATCAATGCTGCCTTAAGGCTTCCGGTGCCAATATCTATGGACAAATACATCTCTATCCCTCATTCACCAGCATCACCTTGAGGGCTTTTTGCTCTGCGGACAGTTTGATGCCCTGGGCCGCCTGCTCAAGGGGTAGTGTGTGTGTGACAATGCGCTCGGCATCAATGCGTCCCGCCGCCATTAGCTCCACCGCTTGACGGAATTGAACATGGGTAAAGCCAAAACTCCCCACGAGTGAAACCTGTTGATAATGAATCAGTCCAGGATCAACTGTAACCGTGCTGTCTTTGGGAAGGCCGCCAAACATGTTGATGACGCCGCCTGGAGCCACATAGGCTTGTGCTTCTTCCACCGCTTCGGCAAAGCCCACGCAAACCAAGACCGCCTGCGCCATAAGGCCATTGGTCTCCTGTTTTACCAGGGCCTTGAGGTTGTCTCTCTTAGGATTGACCGCGATGGCCCCAATCTCCCTGGCCTTACTGAGCCTCTCTTCGTTGAGCTCGCTCACAATCACCTTGCCCACACCCTGGGCCAAGGCAGCCTGCGCGGACAGAAGACCCATAGGGCCCGCACCGAGAATGAGAAGCGTATCACCGAGCTTGAGACGGCAGTCTTCCAGACCATTGAGCGTACAGGCCAAGGGTTCTGCCATGGCCCCGGCTGCGAAGCTCATACCCTCAGGAAGGCGCACTGTGCCCCGCTCCAACACTTCTTTGGGAACCGACACATACTGTGTAAATGCTCCGCCGCTCACGCCGCTCTTCTTGTAGCAGAGTTCAAACAAACCTCCCTGGCACATGGGGCAGAAACCACAAGGAACATAAGGCGCAACCGCAACCCGATCACCCGGGGCAAAATCCTTCACTTGGGAACCTACCTCCGCAACCACACCGGCAAACTCATGCCCGAGAATGCAGGGAGGTTCGAAGAAACGATGGCCCCGTAAAAAGGTCTTCACATCCGTGCCACAAACGCCGCTGGCCCGTACTTCCACCAAAATCCCGGCAGGGTCAATGGATGGACGTTCCACATCTTCTAAGGTCATTTTTCCTGGACCGTGATAGATTGCTGCTTTCACTTAGCACAACCCCCTCTCTCAATTTCCGTGTACGATTTTCGCGATTTTCCGTGTGTAAGCATGGGGATCTGGTGCCTGGAAGATATTGCGCCCAATGGCTACGCCCGCTGCTCCAGCTTGCAAAGCACCCTCAATGTTGGCGAAAACGTCGGCACTCTTTGGACCGCCTGCCATCACAATCGGAATGGGACAACTGGCGACGACATCGGCATACTCCACTCCGCAATAATATGTCTTAATCACATCAGCACCCAGCTCAAAGCCAAGGCGAGCACACACCCCGACCCACTCGGGTTCAAAGCTATGATCAAAGTCTGGCAAGAGTTCTGCCACGACTGGAATACCAAGACGATTGGCTTCCTCCACCACATAGCCTAGATTGGCCAGCATAGCATGTTCTTCTTGAGCACCAATGATCACCATAACACAGACAGCATCGGCTCCGAGACGGACGGCTTCTTCCACAGAACTAATCATGACATGATTGCTACCATCGGGGGAGAATTTGCTGGCGCCGCCGGTGATCCGCATGATCAGACCCACCTTACCCCCATAAACGTCCGCCGCCTCCCGGGCAAAACCAGGATTGACAATGATTGCATCGGCCCCTCCGGCCACAACTTTCCCCACAATGTCCCTGGGAACCTCCAGACCGGGCACAGGCCCCATGAAACCACCAAAGTCCAGAGCACTAATGACGGTCTTTCCATCGTCCTTGAAAATCCTCTTCAAACGTATTGCTTTTCCACTCATCAACACGCCCTCCTCTTATCTATAACTTGCATGATCTGCAGCACATACCCCTCCAAATCAATCTTATTGACAGCCTCAATCTCCCTCCACATGCTTTCCGGAAAGACGCTTACGCCATGAAAAGCACCAAGCAAAGAGCCAAGCAGTGCGGCGATTGTGTCTGTGTCGCCTCCAATATTGGCTGCAGCCACCAGCAGCTCCATGGGTTCTTCGGGTCGAGCAAAAAGAGCAAACACGACAGGAAGAATCTCATGGGGAACCATGTCTACACCTACATAATCATAGAGGGCGGCCGTGGCATTTTCCAGATCCTGTTCCGAGTTGGAAATGTCCAGAGCCCACCGTATCCGTTTGGAAATGGATGGACCTGGATATGGGTAGCCATAGTTTAGGCCTTGCTCGGCGCCTAGACAGGCTGCGTCGATCACTGTCTCCTTGTCACTACCCTCTCGGAAGCTCTCCACCAGCCCCGCTGCCATAGAGGCGGCACCGGAGATAGCTAGATTTGTACCATGGGTGGGCATACTTACCGTCGCTGCTACCTCCACGGTCTTCTCGGGATTATGCATACAAAAAAGGGCCACCGGGAGCATGCGCATGGCACCACCAATGGTCGTGCCAAAAAACCCGGTCTGCTCAGGGTTGTCACCGTCCAGGAGGCGCTGCAAAGCCTTTTTCGAGCTGGGTCCGAGATAGGTGGACTTAAAAACATCTCTTTCTGTGGCCCAGGTCACCAGGGCCTCCGCAGCCACTTCGGCGTTCAAGGTTCGATGGCGAAAGAGGGCATCAAGCAAGGCCAAGGTCTGTTCTGTATCGTCCGTGATTTGCCCTCGAGTTAGATAGGGATGATGATAATGATCTTTATGTGGGGCGACCAATTCTTGAACCTTTCCGTACACATCCCGAATGGCCCGGTAGGTCATGAACTCTGTCGGCATCCCCAGAGCATCTCCTAAAGCCACCCCCACCAGGGAACCCAGTACTTTTTCTTTCATAGCGTTCTTCCTCCTCCAGCTCTCAAGGCAAGCTCCGCCAAGTGAATCACCCGGCGGAGCTGTTGGGTCTCGCTAGCCTATTCGTTCCGCGCGATATCGTCGGCCAAATCCTTGACAAGCTTATCTGCTGCTTCTTGAGGTGTCAGGGACTTGTATTCCACATTGTTAATCAACTGACCGAGATAGTCATCAAGGGCACCGAGCTCCCAGAAATGCTCAATGGATACTACGTATTCTAACTGTTCAAAGGCTGCTTTGTAATAAGGCTGCTCTGCAAAGAGGGTCTGGATCTCATCGCTCTCCAGAACGCTCTTGCGCACAGGCACATAGCCGGTCTTCGCAGACCAACTGGCCACATTCTCCGGGGTCAAGAGCCAGCTCAAGAACTCCCAGGTGGCATCTTGTTTCTCTTGGGTGGATGGGAACATGGTCAGGGCAGCACCGCCCAAAGTGACAGCGCGCTGTTTGTTTCCTGGCAGCATGGCGGTGGCCATATCAAACTCCACGGTCCCAGCGATAGTGCCGATCCCTGCGGTGGAGTCAAACAAAAACGCTTGGTTTCCAGCGATAAACTGATCACGGGCCCTGTCATGGACACCTGCGGGCATGAGACCCTGGTCAATGAGGGAAACCCAAAACTCGATGGCTTCCACTGCGGCCGATTCGTTGATCAGGGACGCGGTGTAATCTTCGTTCATGAGTTCGCCGCCGTTTTGAAGAATAAATGCTTTGAGCATCCAGTCTTGACTGCGCATGTTGATGGGCGTGAAATTGCGCACCCTCTGTGCAGCAGCCCACTCCTTGAGTTGGGTGGCCATCTCGACCATCTCATCCCAGGTCTCAGGTGCTTTGGGCTCCAGACCAGCCTGGGTCAGGATGTCCTTGTTATAGAACAAAACGGGGGTGCTGTTGTTAAAAGGCAAAGAGGCAATACGGCCATCATACCTGTTGTAGTTCCAGAACTCATCATAGAAATCGTCCATGTCCAGTCCCTTTGGTCCCCGTAGATATTCGTCGATCAGGTAGTTGCCCACTCGTCCAGTAAAGAGTGGAGCAGCGGGAATCAGACCGCCGTCTGGCAGGGTGTTCGCCGCTAAGCTAGCGGTAACTTTCTGCGCTGTTTCCCCATAGTTTCCTGTGTACACAGCATCGACAAAGACACTGTCACTGGCGGCGTTGAACTCTTCAACCATCTCTTGGAAAACACGTCCGGCGTTACCGCCGATGGCATACCAGAAGGAGATAGTCACCTTTTCGGCCATGGCCGTGGATACACCGGCCAAGAGTAGAGCCAATACCAACGACAACACGAGCATTCTTTTCATTTCTTTCCCTCCTGAGATTTTCATTTTTCTAGCCCTTAATACCACTTTTTGCAATGCCCTCAATGAACTGCTTCTGAGCTAGGAAGAAGACAATCAACACCGGCAACATCACGATTAACGAGGCCGCCATGAGGTAATGCCACTCACTCCCTCCTCCCTGTTGTGAGACAAAGTACCGCAAACCAATGGGCAACGTCCGCATTTGATTGGAATTAATGACGATCAGCGGCCAGAGATACGAGTTCCAGGAACCTAGAAAGGCGAAAAGGGAGACACTGGCGATGGCCGGCTTGGCTAGGGCCATCAAGATTCGGAAGATAAACCGCATTTTGGAACACCCATCTACAATGGCCGCGTCCTCTAGCTCCTTGGGAATCGTCAGGAAAAACTGCCTCAACAGGAAAACGGAGAACGCCGAGGAGATAAAGGGGATGATCAGTGCCTCAAAACTGTCGATCCAACCGATCTTGCTCATCACAATGTACGTTGGAATCAGTGTCACTTGGGTTGGAACCATCATGGTGGCCAAGAACAGCATAAACACTTTGTCCCGGCCCCAAAACTCCATGCGGGCAAAGGCGTAGGCCGCAAACACACCCGTAATCACCTGTCCGGCGGTGGTGGAGATGCCTGCAATGAGGCTGTTCACATAGAAACGTCCGAAGGGTGCTAGCTTCCAGACCTCCAGGTAATTCTTCCATTGCGCAGTGTCAGGAAACCATTGCGGCGGATAACGGAAAATCTCATGGTACCCCTTGAGAGATGTGGATACCATCCAGGCAAAGGGCAAAACCATGGCCGCGCCCATCACAAGGAGGACAAAATGAATGCTAAGCTTTTTGATTAGTAGTGACTTACGCATGTCTACCTTCCCTCTCAATTGTAGTGGACGCGTTTCTCTAGGAAGAAGCGCTGCAACAGGGTCAAACTCAGAACAAAGAGGAAGAGAAGTACGGATAGGGCACTGGCTTCTCCAAAGCGGAAGGAGTTAAAGGCCCGCATATAAATGAGGTACACAATCACCATCGTACTCTTGAGGGGCCCTCCCCCTGGGGTCATAACGTCGATTTGTGTGAAGACCTTAAAGGAGTTGATGACACCCATAATCAACACGAAGTACATCGTCGGCGATAGTTGGGGCAACGTGATCCGGCGGAACTGCTGCCAGGAGTTGGCGCCATCTATAGAGGCCGCCTCATAGAGGCTGGAGTCAATGTTTTGCAGTCCCGCTAAGAAAATGACCACATTATAGCCCAGCCCTTTCCAGACCGTCATCAAAATAACGGAGAACATAGCCCATTTGGGATCGTTCAGCCAACCAATGGGACTAAGATTGACCAGTTCCAGGAGGTAGTTGAACAGACCGTCAAAGGGATCGTAAAGCCACATCCAGACCGCGCTCACAGCTACGGTGGACGTGATCACCGGGGTGAAAAATACGGTGCGGTAGAAGGACAAGCCGCGGATCTTCTGATTGAGCAGCATGGCCACCCCTAAAGAGATGCCAAAGTCCAAGGGAAGCTGGACCAGGACAAAGTAGAGAGTATTGCGTACCGCAATGTAGAAATCACTGGATCCGAAAATCCTGGCGTAGTTCTGCCATCCCACAAACCTCATGGGACTGATTAAATCCCATTCGAACATACTCAGATAGAAAGCCATGAAAACGGGTACAAAAATGAATAGAATCATGACCGTGGACGCAGGGGTCAAAAAGCTGTAACCGATGATGGTGCGCCGTAGGGCAGCTCGTCGCCTCCCTTGGGTCGTAACCGTTTCAATGCTCTGCATATGGTGTACCTCCCACTAGACAGATTCTCGTCAACTTCGGTGCTAAACTAGCCCTTCAGGGCTAACCATTGTGTTTCAAGTAAAACTTGGCCTTATCGCCTCGAATCAGGGAATAGCAGACTTCCACAAGATCATTGTCGGCAGTGTAGGCATGCCTCTCCACCAGCAAAGCGGGGCTGCCCGGTTCAGCCTTGAGATGTTTGGCATCTTCGCCTGTGATGATCACAGGCTCAATAAAGTCTTCACCCCAGCTCGGAGCGACGTTGTACAGCTCTGCCAAAGTCTCGTACAGTGAACCTGTAAGTTCCTGTGACTCCAAACCAGGGCAAAGGTAGGCCGGTAAGTACGAGGTGGCCACGAGGATCTCCTCCCCGTCCAGATAACGCAGGCGCTTCACACAGACCACTTGTTCATCCTGGTCAAGCCCGAGTTTCTGCCAAAGCTCTGGGTCCACCTCGCTCAGGAGTGTGCTCTGCAGGACGATGGTGGTCGGAGAGAAACCCAAGGAACGCATGTTTTCGGTAAAGTAATCCAAGGTGATGCTCTGTCGATCTCGAGGTTCCGCCACATACGTGCCCTTGCCGTGCAAACGGTAGATCAAGCCCTCCCGTACTAAACCGTCAATGGCTTTGCGGATTGTGGCCCGGCTCAAACCATACATTTTCTGAAGCTCTGGCTCGGAAGGGATCTGCTGATGGGGCTTAAAGGTCCTGTTGCTGATCTGGTCCCTGAGAATCTCCTTCAATTGATGGTAAAAAGGAATGACACTGTCCTTTTGAATGCTCCGTTCAATCATCATTTCCACCTCCACTCGTGTGCACACATCCTGTTGTACACTTGTACGTACAAGTTCTGTAATATGAAGATTCTTCGACCGTTCGTAAAATCCTTCTTTCTCAAGAAAAAAAGATTTGAGGGGTCGTACCCTGTGACTGGGTAGTCACAGGGTACGACCCCTCACTTTCCCGTTGTATTTCCCAGAAAACGGTGCTATACTGAATTCGATTTAGAGAGTGTTAGGCATATTCTATCAGCCTAGCGAAACGAAAGGGGCGGTGTTGATGTCTGCGGCCAATATGGTGATCACCAGCTAACAGAATAGCTCTGGCATGGTAGACAATCGGTGGACTCCCACTCTTTGTTGCTGTGCCCATAAAAGTAACCTTTCGTGAATACTGTAAACCCAACGAAACCGCGTTTGCAGCTGCAAAAGGCTGCTTGCTGCGGTATTTTTGTGTTCTTTTTGATCCTTCAGAAAGAGGAAAGGAGTTGATGTGAGATGATTGCGGAAAAGCTTGCTCAGAAAACGTCAACCATATTAGCAAACCCATTGGAGGATGAAAACATTGAATTTGGAAAAATATGGACTGCCTCCGGATCTTCGTGGTGAAGGAGACAGTGTACCAGCTAGAATTACTGCGGTTCACAGGGAACGTTACGAGCTCGTCAGTGAACTGGGCCCAACCTTTGGTAAGCTCAAACCCAGCATCTATTTCACGGGAGGCTCGGAAGACTTCCCCACGACCGGAGATTTTGTGCTGATCAACTACAACCCCAGGGGCGAGAGCCAAATCGTAAAGACGGCCCCCCGCAAGTCCTTTTTCTCAAGGCGCGATCCCGACAAGGGGCGTGGCGAACAGACGATTGCGGCCAACTTCGATTACGTGTTCATCATGCAATCCCTCAACCAAGATTTCAATCCCAAGCGCCTAGAGCGCTATGTAACCCTGGCGTGGCAGTCTGGTGCCATACCAGTGGTGATCCTGACGAAGGCCGACTTGATGGAGGATTGCTCCGAGCAGCTCGCAGCGGCAGAAAGCGTAGCGTTCGGTGTGGACATTCATGTCGTCAGCGCCCTTGACGGTACCGGACTCGATGCCCTCACAACGTACCTGCAACCCGGAAACACGGTGGTTTTCCTGGGCTCCTCGGGAGTTGGCAAGTCAAGCTTGGTGAATGCCTTGGCAGGTCAAGACATCATGGCTGTGGCTGATATTCGAGAAGATGACGCCAAGGGTCGGCATACAACCACCCATAGGCAACTTGTTATGCTGGATAACGGCGCCATGATTATTGACACGCCCGGTTTGCGAGAACTTGGCATGTGGGATGTGAGCGTGGGACTTGGGGAGGCTTTTGCTGATGTAGAATGCTACTTCACCGAGTGCAAGTTTTTCGACTGTCAGCATGACACTGAACCAGGTTGCGCCATTAAGGCCGCCTTGCAGAGTGGAGAGCTTTCTTCGGAACGATGGCAAAGCTACCTGCACCTGAAACGCGAGGCCAAGTTCACAGAGAATAAGGAGGCCTACCTCAAAATGCGGCAGCAACGCTTCAAGGACATCTGCAAGTGGAATAAGCAGAGAAAGAAACACGGACGTGCTCTAGAGTGAAGATCGAGTTGCGCTTGGGAACACCGGCAGATTACCGCGCCGTGGAGGAGGTGACCCGCGAGGCTTTTTGGATTAACACCGATTGCAGGCCCTACATCGACGAACACCTCCTCGCCCACAAGCTGCGGCAGACCTCTGCCTTCGTGCCAGAACTGGATTATGTCGCAGAAGTGCAGGGAAACATCGTGGGAAGTATCGTTTACTCCAAAGCCAAGATCGTGGAAAGCCCAGGAAAGGAGCACCAGGTACTAACCTTTGGTCCCCTTTCGGTCTTGCCGCAATTCCAGAACAAGGGGATCGGGAAAATGTTAGTGGATGTGACCACTGCAAAGGCTAGAGAGCTGGGATACACAGCCATCGTCATCTTTGGACATCCCGACTATTATCCCCGGCTGGGCTTTCGGCCAGCGGCGGAGTTCGGACTGGAGACCTCAGGCGGCCGCACCTTTCCCGCCTTTATGGCCATGGAATTGAAACAAGGTGCTTTGCAGGGAATGCAGGGACAGTTCCACGAAGATGCGGTCTTTGGTTCCTTACAAAAGGAAGAGGTGCTCGCTTTCGACCAAGGATTCCCCCAAAAGGCTCCGCGCCCCAAGATACCCATGGAGGTTTTGTTGGCTCGCCTTGAACCCAAGGCCCGAGAGTCACTGCAGCGATTTCGGCTCACGTATTTAGGTGAAATGAGGCGAGTTTCAGAAGGAGAGGTTTCTCGATTACCTGGCCTCGATGGGAAAGCCCTAGAAACGATCCGATCGACCATGAAGGAACACGGCCGGACATGGGGTGCCCCGACCGAGTAGTGTCAAAAAGACCATTCCACGCCGGAGTGGTCTTTTTTTGATATCGCATCCTACACCTCCATGAATCAGGACAAAGGTTCTATTCCAAATCTGCCAATCCCCAGCCAGTGTAGCCCCGGGGATTTCCTTTACTCCGGATGACCCGACTCCCGTTCCCCATTCCCCTGACCGACGCCCCAGACACCTAGAAGCACCACAGCAGCGCCTAGGATCTGAACGGGTGCAAAACTCTCGCTACGAAAGAACACTCCCGCCATGACCGAGATCACGGGGGTCAAGTTAATGAACACCGCTACCTTCGATGGCGTCAGGCGGGAGAGGGCGTAGTTCATGCAAAAAAAGGCGACCACCGAGGAAAGGATCCCTAAGTACGAGATGGCCCATAGCGTGTCCAGACCCATGAAGGCGGCCAAATAGGTGGACAGTTCAGAAGCTAGGGCTGCTTTCAAGAAGCCTAAAAGGTTGAAAAACCAAGCTCCCGTCCACATCATCATATAGGTCACTTCCACAGGCGAAGACTTGCCCGAAGCCTTCTTGGAAAAGATCTGGTACAGGGCTCCCGCCAATACCGCCCCTAGGAGGGCTAGGATTCCTGCCAATTGGCCTGTCCCCCCCTGGAACCTAGGCAGACTGATCAGAACCACCCCAGCTACGGAGGCCCAAATGGACAGCCACTGCCAAAAGCTTAGGCGTTCCTTCAGAATCAAACCCGCGAAGATCGCTACTGCCACCGGAATTAGAGCAATCAAGACACCCGACTCCGAAGCGGAGGTTCGATCAACACCGATCGTTTCAAAAATGAAGTACAAAATTGGCTGAAATAGGACCACGAGCAGCAGACCGCGGACCTTTGCGGCTGTGATCTCCACTTTGATGCGTTTAGTCACTCTCAGCACGAGCATAAAGACTGCGGCCACGAAAAATCTCGAGCCAAGGAGCTGGAACATATCGAGATTATCCAAGGCAGTCTTGGTGAACAAGAACGAAAAACCAAAAACAACAGCAGACAGGGCTGCGGCCACATAAGGCAGCCTGCTTTTCGTTTGATCCTGCATCATACCAAACCCTTCTACTCGCCAAAAACAAGCTCATATAGAGCCTCGGCCACCTCTTCCGCTGTTTCCCCGTCGATATCGTATCGAATCTTAGCTCTGGAGAACGTCCGGCCAAAATACCTTATATCCTGGCGAATCTCACTCAAGTAACGATGTTCATTTTCCTCGTTAACTGCCGATTCCATTGGACGGGAGTAATCGTCGTAAAAGGTGAGCCGTTTCAAAATATTCTCAGCCTTATCCCGCAAGGCTATGGTAACCAGCTCCTCGTCCGTCTTGATGATTCTCCAATAGAAATCCATCAACCCACTGGCGGACATGGCGATGACAAAGTCATCCGCGTTCTCCCTGAGGATCTTCTCCAAAACCACCCTAACATTGCTCCTATAGGTGTGTTCCGACCACCATCGTTGTTTCAAAAAGGTAATGTGGCTATTGAAGTACGCCTCCACCTCTAAATCAAAATCGAAAAACTTGTAGCCAACCCGCTGAGCCAAGAGTCGGCCTACAGTAGACTTCCCCACACACGGCACGCCAACCAAGATGATTTTCATCAAAGAACCCCCAAATCTAAATATGGCCATCCATCAAGGAAAAACTCAGCTCTCGTCCTATGCAATGCCATCGCTGAACGCGGTTAACTTCGGTGGGACGAGTTCAAAAGCGCCTCTTACGATCCCGCTCTGCGAATCTGTGCGATGGCCCAATTGATTCTGGCCCGCACCTTCTTAACCTCGGTTTCCTTCCACTTCTCTAAGAAACGAATCACGCCGATATTCTTGCTTTCCGCCATTTGCTCCAGGAGGGTCAGTATGACTTCTCGGTTCTTATTCTTCAACTTTTCCACCAGTTCCTGGACGGCCTCGTCCCCAGTGGTCTTCAGGATAATTTGATGCAGCTCATGAGCATAGATAGGTTTGTAACGCTCCCACCCTTTTTCAGCAAACACAATCATGGGCAAACGCCCATCATATTCCACAGCTAGATAGCGAGACCTAATCATCCAGTCAATCATCTTGGTTATGTCAGCCAGTGTTCGCTCCCTAAAACACCCATAAACAATGCTTTGATCTAAGCCATGAGCCAACACTTTCTTATCCTTGGATCCTTTCAGGAGCTTTGCCAACATATCTCTTCCTGCAGCGAAAATAATCGCATCTGCGGCCCGGAGTATACACACCAACTCTTCGGCGGAAGGTTCGATCATCTCGTCCACTGGAGTAAGCTGATACTGTACCTGCCTTCCTTTTCTCCCCATAACTATCACCGTCCCACTGAGCTATTTTCTTGCAGCAAACGGCAAACCCTTCTAGAACAAATCGCGCAAAAAAGGAAAAAAAGTGGGGTACGACCCCACAAGACCCATCCCTTTGTCCTAATCCGCCGAAGTCTGCGCAAACTGCGAAAAATTGGGGGTCTGACCCCACGGATCGTCTATTTCCAGAACGTGCGCTTCCACATCGCTAATACCCGCAAAGAAGCGGGCTTTTCCCTTAGGCAGCCGCTGCAGACCACCGCTAAAGACCACATCCTTAAGATCGGGCCGTTTGCTCTCACCTTCGGGAAAATCTGCCCTGGTGGCGATTAGCTTCATGGGTGTCGTCTCCAAAGTATCAGGATTGAGGCCAAAGACCATGGGATAATAGTGGCGATTACCCCCTGCATCAAAACAGGCAATGTGGCCCAGTACGCCCAGGAGACCATCTTCCAGCAGGTGGATTTCGTTCGCTCCGCCCCATTCTTCCGGCATAAACTGATCCAAGAGGGGAGCGTCATTGATTACAGCGATGCTCAACTGTTCTAGGCTATTCACTGTGGTAAAACCAATGGTTCCCCGGCCCCCCTTTTCACCTTGGGGCCGGGTGAAGACGCCGATCTTTCCATTCTCCATTGCTATCAGGCGAATGTCCTTCATTCCATCGGGGCCCACCGCAAAGGTCTCTAAGGCCGCTATGGTTGCGCCCCGGTAAAACCTAGTCCGCCAACCCAGGGCATTGAGTATGGTAGGATGGGGAAAGACCTCCACCCCGCCGAAGACTAGTTCATCGCCGATAAAGGTGACAAAGGGATCCTGCAGATCAAAAACGGGTGAACCCGGACGGGGGGACCAACTCCCATCCCTTTCCACAAAGAAGCGAACCTGGGAATACTCCGTATGGCGGGCTTCCACCCTCCCTGCAATCACAAATTCGCCTTCATCCAGGAAAGGCGCGGTGATATTGTAGACGTCTGCTCCACCCACCCCTGTAAACTGAAGCTTATAGCCCTTGCGACCCTTGTCACCCTTGTGTGTGGAACTTCTCTTGCGATACTCCTCCAGAAGTACGGCACATGACTGCCTCACTACAGCATCACCCACCCCAGTTCTCGTTGGATACCCTCATAGGACACCTCATAGAACACCCTCATAAGGACACCTCATAGAACACCCTCATAACACACCACAAGCGCAGACCTCAGTAGCACACCCTAACTGAATCGCAGTCTTGGTTCAAGATTACCACCTCGTCGCCAATTCGCACCTGAACAGCCTGAACGGCCTCACCGCTCGGATCAGCCGGGATCAAAGCAATCACTGCCTGTTCCTGGGTAACTTCGATTCGGAGCAAGCTTGTTCCTACCTGCAAGTTAAACTTCAGTTCCGACCAGTTTTCCGGCAGCCGCGGATTAAGCTTGAGCACCTGATCTTTGACCCGAACACCGGCAAAGCCATGGACAGCCGCCTGCCACAATCCACCGAGGGAGGCAGCATGAAGACCATGGCCACTATTCATCAAGGCATTGCCCAGATCAATTCGGCTCGCCTTCTCAAAGTAGGCATAGGCCTCTTGGGAAAGACCGAGATCACTGGCCACCACACTGTGCATGGCGGCACTCAAGGACGAATCGTGCATCGTCTTAGGTTCATAGAAGTCCCAATTGGCTCGTTTCTCCTCGGGAGTGAACTCGTCCGGGAATAAATGGAGGAGCATGATTACGTCCGCCTGTTTCAGCACTTGGGCCTGATTGATCTCTCTCCAGCCATACGCTCTTTGCAGAGTTCCTGGTGTATCACGATACTGGAGTACGTCGATGGCATTGAGCTCGAAGAAGCCATCGAACTGCTCCAGGAGATCCCCCTGCCTTGGTAAACGGATCTTCTGCGCAACCTCGGCCCACTTTTTCGCTTCCTCGGCGGTGAAGCCCCAATAATCCGCAGTCTGTCGACACTGAGGATCCACCATCAATTCCTGAGCCAAGAGCAGATGTTTTTGCACCAGGAAGTTGGTATAGTAATTATTGTCCACATGCTCCTTATACTCGTCCGGACCGATCACATTTCGAATCTCATAAGAGTCCAAAGCGGAATTATACTCCACGCGACTCGCCCAGAACCGGGCTCCCAGCAAGACAACGTCCGCCCCATAGTTCTGCAAAAACTCTCGGTCTCCCGTCACATGGAGATAATGGGAGATGGCATAGGCGATATCGGCTGTAATATGCTGCTCAATCTCTCCGCACAAAATGGGGATGGGCTTCTTGGTCCTAAAGTCAATGGCGCCAACAGTGGGAGTGGTTTCATCACCTGTATCGGCACTCTCCCAAGCGAACATGGCCCCCTCATATCCGTTTTCCTTGGCCTTGCGCAACGCTCCGGGCAAGGTGTGATGCCTATAGCGGAGCTGTAGTCGGGCCTCCTCTGGGAAAACGTAGAGGAAAAAGGGGAGAATGAAGATCTCCGTGTCCCAAAATACATGTCCCCGATACCCTTCGCCGCTTAATCCTTTGGCGGCCACACTCACTCTATGGTCCTGCCAAGGGGCCATCTGGATCATGTGAAAGATGGAAAAACGCAGGGCAAGCTGATCAAAATCCGGACCATCCAATGTAAGATCAGCCTTGTTCCAAAGCTTGGCCCAGGCTTCCCTGTGTTTCGCAAGCTGGGAAGCGAAGCCTTCCCTTTCCGCCTCTCGATTTCCTTTCACCGTGCGGCGAAACAGCATTTCCTGGCTTTTTTGCCGACCCTCAAACTCCAGATCACGGGAGCTAAAGGTCGTGACCAGCTTCTCCAAGACATTAGTCACACCCTCCTGGCCAGCTAGTTCCAGAGAATAATCCATGCGGCGGGGACCGTTGGCAAACTCCTCACGGAGGATCTCCCCTTCTGCTCTATGGGACGCAGCCTGCACCACAAGGTGTCGCTGCTCATAACTCTCGCTGATTAGGTAGATGCCCCGCTCACCAAAGGTGGAAGCTTCGACCGCAGCAAAGTGCTGCGTTCCGCTATTGGTCACTTGTCCGTCCAACCGTGACCTGACATGGATGGTGCCAGAGTAGTCTTCTGGAATAACCTCAATCCGCAGGGCCGCTAAGTGCTGATCGTAAATGGACACAAACCGTAAAAAGCGAAGCTGGCTAATCCGCCCCCGAGGGCTCTTCCAGCGCACAAACCTTTCCAGCACTCCATCCTTCAGCCTCAACACCCTGAAGTAATCTAGGATCTCCCCGGTCGTGAGGTCAAAAGCTTCACCGGCGAGGTTGAGTTCAACACTAAGCCAATCAGGAAGATTGGCCAGCTCCGTTACTTCCCGCGGCGCGGCATCAAACAAACCGGCCAAATAGGTTCCGGAAACTCTGCCCCAATAGCCTTCCTCTGTGGCCCCGCGAGTTCCTAAATATCCGTTTGCTAGCGTGAAGATGCTCTCATAGTGTCCACTGTTCCTGCCATATTGTTCTTCGATTACATCCCAGCGGGGATCAAAGTGCATGCATGTTCCTCCTGTTACTCCTTATTTCCAGAAAAACTGATGCCCTCCACAAAATATTGCTGGAAGACGACGAATAAAATCAAAACAGGTAAAGCGGATATAAAAGTACCGGCCAAGATGGGGCCCCAGTCAAAGGAGGCCGCCCCATAGGTGCGCTGCAGGGTCAAGAGCCCCAGCGTCAGGGGATACTTATCCTGGGGTGAGGTAATCACAACCAGGGGCCAGAAAAACTCATTCCAGACGCCCTGGAAGGTGAGGATGGTCAGAGCCCCCAAGGGAGGCTTGGCCAGGGGCAGCATGATTCTGAAAAAAACGGTGTAGGTGCTGGCCCCATCAATTCTGGCTGATTCCTCTAGACTCGCGGGGAGACGCTCAAAAAACTGCTTCATGATGAACACCGAACTCGCTCCAACCAATCCCGAAATGATCAGCCCTCCGTAGGTGTTGAGCAGGGTGGGGACACCAAAGAGGCGGGAAAGCCCGAAAATGCCGTCCCTAAGCACAAGATAGTTGGAAATGAACGTCACCTGTTGGGGAACCATCATGGAAAAGAGAAGTAAGCCAAAGATAGCACCTTTCCCCCAGAATTTCAATCTAGCCAGAACATAGCCTGCCATAGATGCAAAGATCAAAGTGGTCAGGACCCTAGTGGCTGCCAGGAAAAAGGAGTTCCGAATCCAGAGGCCAAAGAGCTTCTTTCCTGTACTCACACTATAGTTTTCACGAAACACCCTGGCATAGTTGGCCAGCACATAGGGGAAAAGACCTGAACTGACATTGTCCCAGCTTTGGGCCCGCCCCAGACGTTCAATCCGATTGGGTGTGAGCGTACCTGAGACAAACTGCTGCCGCATGGGTACCGTCAAGTCCATGGGAACTGTATCAAAGTGAAGATCAGACGTATTGACCAGGGTGAACCCATAGGTGGTCAGAAGTCCCCCCTCGTGCGGCTCCTGATCAACCTGGTGCACATCTCGAACTTCGGTGTAATCGGCAGCATAGTGTTCCACCCTCAAGGCCAATGCGGCCCCTCCCTGCACCCGCCTGGCCACGACCACCTCTGGAGGAGCCGGTTCTTGGCCCTGCGCGGTCCAATAGGTGGCTTCGAAGTAGATCTCCCCATGGGGCCCAAAGCCTCCGGTAAAACCATTGCCCCCACCTTGTTTGGCCAGGTTAAAAGCTGCCGCCCAGTTGGACGGCTTCAGCTGGTTCACCAGCAAAGAGGGGGGCCATTCCGTGGGATTATCCTTGAGGCTGGAAAGAAAAGCGAAGACAAAGGGACCCATAAAGACAATGGAAAGCAAGAGCAGAAACCCATAGATCGCCGCGACATTGGTCCAGCGTCTGGCCCTAAGTCTATACATGCCCGCCATCCCCTTCCGATCCCAGTACCTTGCGTTGGGCGGCTACGATCACAAAAGTGAGCAGAGCCAAGAAGATAGCCGCGGCACTGGCCATCCCTACCCGGGGCGAGGAGGAACTGGGGAAAATATTGGTGTAGATATAGTAGGCTAAGGTAATGATCGATTGCCTAGGGGCCTGCGCTCCCAAAATGGCAACCTGGTCAAACATCTGTAAGGTGCCAATCAGGCCCATCGTAACCACCAAAAAGGTAATGGGCTTGAGTTGAGGCACGATAATGTAGCGGAACACATGCCAGCGCTCTGCACCGTCCATGGCAGCGGCTTCATATAGTTCTCTGGGAATGTCCTGCAGACCCGCCAAATAGAGCAGCATGAAGGTGGGAGATGTCGTCCAAATGTTAAACATCATAATGGCCCCTAGGGGAACTGAAAAAGACAGGGGCCCCAAGAAACTCGGCCAGGTCTTGATGGTGTTAAACCAGATGATATCGGCCGGTGCCACATCCCTCGTTGGGATGAACCCCAGGCGCACACCGGCAAACATAAGCATAAACGACACCAGGAGGGACAAAAACAAGAAGGCTGGTTCCATCAGTGTAACCGGCCGTTTGCGCATTTTTTCCCACCCAACCTGCAGTAACTGGAGCACAGCGGCTGCAAAAAGGAAGAGTACGATCACATTGCGGTACTCGTTGAATTTGGAGATCAGGAAATTGAGCACACCGCGGCGCTGGAAGAACCAGATGAAAATCAAGGTGACCACAACCGAAGAAGCCACACTGGGCATGTAGTAGGCCGCCCGGAAGAACTTCATGCCCCGCACTTTCTGATTTAAGAACAAGGCCAGAAGCAGTGCAAAAAGAGTCTGGGCCGTAGTAACCACCGCCATGAATGTGAGGGAGTTCTTCATGGCCCGGGCGAAGTCCATGTCCCGGAAAATGTCCACGTAGTTTTTCAAGCCAACCCATTGAGGCTGCTGGAAAAGGTCGTAGTTGGTAAAGCTGAAATACACCACCCGCACGAAGGCGTAACCGAAAAAGATAATGAGGGTAAATAGAAAAGGCGCCAGCAAAACATAGGGTGCGAGTTTTTCTCCAGCACGCCTAAGCGAAAGATTGCGCACATCATTCACTCCTTAGAGAGGGCATTTGGGAGAACCCCAAATGCCCATGGGTTTACCTACCGCTGCATCACAGCATCAAGACGGGTTTGGGCTTCGCGCAGTGCCTCTTCCCAACCAACCTGTTTGCTAAGAACCGCGGAGAGAGCTTGATCGATGGGCTGCATCCAGTCTCCGCCATACACTCCGAAACTGAACGGGAGTACATTGCCGTCGGAAGCTCCTAGGAAGACGGTGTAGTTGGACTGTGCTTCCACATTGTCCTGGGTGAAATAGGGATTGTCAGCTAGAGCTACGCGACTGGGGATGGCCAATCCGCGCTCTAAAATCCACTGCTGGACCTCTTCACTGGTGAGCAGCTCCAGCACCCTAAAGGCAGCGTCTTTATGGGGCGAGTTAGCATTCATTCCCCAGGCTACAGTGTAGATGATGTTACCACGCTGACCCGTTTGGGGATGTTTGGGAAGGAGTGTGGCCCCATATTGCATATTGGGCGCCTCATCCCTGAGGGAGCCGAGGATCCAGGCGCCTTCCAGGGCGGCCGCCACCTGTTCAGAAGCGAGCGCACCGCCGCCCCAACCCTGGGAGATATCCGCCGGCATTACGCCGACTCCCTCTAGGCCCATCTCTGTGTACCAACGGAAAGCGTCGACAAAGGCTGGGTCAAAGAGATCGGTTGCACCATTTTCGTCAAAAGGAGTAAACCCTGCAGCATGGGCCAAGGCACCAAAGCGGGCGTACTCAGGGGGCAGCGCTAGACCATAAATATCGGGATCGATGGCTGCAACAGCCGCGAGTTTCTCGTAGAACGTGTCCCAGTTGTCATCATTGCTGGGGTATTCCACGCCAGCATAATCAAAGAGGTCTTTATTGTAGAACACCGCCAAGGTATTGAAATCCTTGGGAATGCCGTAGATCTGTCCATCAATCGTAAAGGCGTCCAGCAGAGAACGGACAATATCCTCTCCTCTTAAGACGGTGGACTTCTCAAGGTAGGCATTGAGTGGTTCTACCGTTCCGCTACGCATGACCGAGCCCGCCCAAAAACTATCCAGGTAGAATAGATCCGGCGCAGTCCCAGCCGAAAGAGCGTTGACGATGTAACGCTGAAAATCATCGGCGATAGGTTCGTACTGTACTGTGATTCCGGTCCCTTCCAGGGCCGGACGAATGAAGAGCTCAATCATCTCTTCAAGGATGACCGTATCTGTACCTCCATGGCCGCCAATCCGCACTTGCTGGGCCGAAGCCGCAGATACTGCCAACAACATCATCACCAAGACTAGACCAATCCGTTTCATTTCGAATCCTCCTTATCGATTTTCTTTGCTCAATACGGCACATGCACACTGAACAAAGGATACGCAGTCGACTGTTTACCTTCACCCCCTTGTAGTTAAACGGTGCGCCGAGGCCCACTGGAGGCCCGGGGCACGAGTACCGACGGTAAATCCACATGCTGAGGCATGTAATCTGCGTCATTGACCATGGCAATAAGCTCCTGGGCGGCCACTCGTCCAAATGTATACATGTCCTGCCTAATGGTTGTGAGCGAAGGCGTGACATGGGTGCAAAGGTCCTGGTCATCAAAACCCACAACCGATATATCCCTGGGAACATCCAGACCCATTAGCTGCAGCTGTTCAAGGACCCCAGCTGCCATCAGATCACTGGCTGCAAAAATGGCCGTCAGCTCAGGATGGCTTTTCAGCAGCCTTTCAGCACCTCTGCGGCCCGACTCTTTACTAAAATCCCCTTCAAAGACATAGCCGGGTTGAGGCGACAGTCCATTTTGCTGCATCCCTCTTTGATAGCCCTCATGCCTCTCCTGACTTACCCAGGCGGCACCGTGACCATTGACGAATCCAATCTGCCGATGACCCAGGCCCGCCAGGTGGTCAATGGCCTGGCTCGCACCTAAAACATTGTCCACCGATACATAGGTGGCCCGCGGTCCCTGGAGGGGTACGTCAATTAACACAGTGGGAAAATCCATGCCCACCAGGTCATCGAGCAAAGGTTCATCGATCCGCAAGCCGGAGATTACAGCACCCCCTAAGCCCCGATGGGTACATTGATTGATCAAGTCTTGGGCCGTCTGCAGACGCTGGGTGGTAAAGAGCAGCAAGTTGAAATCATGCCTGGTGGCCTCATCCATCATTCCACTGATCATCAGGGCAATAAACTGATTCTTAAAGGTCTCCCGATCCAGGGAGTACAAACCAATCACATTGGCCTTTTTGGTGACAAGCTGCTGGGCTACCCGATTGGGATAGTAGTGCAGCTCCCTGGCCACCTGTTCAATTTTCTGCCTGGTCTCTACATTCACGTCGCTATGCCCATTTAGGGCTCTGGAGACCGTGGTTACAGAGTAACCCGATTTTTTGGCTACCGTTTTAAGAGTTACTGACATAGGACAACCCTCCGCTCTGATCCGAAACGTTTCGGATTTTCCGGAAAAGAAAAGCAAGCGCAATTTCTCGCATTCGAAACGTTTCGGATGATTCATTTGTGTAATTCAACACGGGTTCGTTGATTCCTTCTTTGTTTTTTCGTATATTTGTTAATTCCAGAAAGGAAAAATCATCCATGCCCCGCTGCAGGCAAAAGATTCGGGGCACAAAAAAGCTCATGACCCAAGACCGGCCGGGTATACCCCAGCGGTTGCAGGGATCATGAGCTGAAATTCGACTTCTCTACGCTTCCCTGGAAAGCTCAATCCGGGCCCGATCGCTTCGCCTCAGTCCCAAAAGGAAGATGGTGGGAAAAATCACCGCCAGCAGCAATCCAGAGCGCAGCCCCCAGCTGGAAACATCGGCAACGGCCCCAGCCATCCAGGGGCCAAAGGCCGCACCAATATTGCCAAAGATGGTCATAATGCCAAACATAGGCGTACCCCCTCTGGGAAAGGCCTTGACTGTGAGGCTCACCGTTCCCGGCCACATCAGACTGATGGAAAGGCCGGTCAGTGCACAGGCGAGCAGGGCCACCAAGGGATGGGCTGCAAACACCGCTACACTATAACACAGGATGCACAGGATTCCGCTAAAGACCAAGGCCTTGCGCAGATCAAAGCGGTGTCCCCACAGGCCATGGGCAGTGCGGCCGATACCCATTAACAAGGCAAAAAGACCCGGACCCACCAGATCTCCAATCACTTTGGGAATCTGCAGTCCTTGTTGGGCAAAAAGAGAGGACCATTGGGACATGGTCAACTCCGAAGCGCCCGCGGCAAACATCAAGACAAGGGCGAGAAAGAATGCTGGAACTCGGAACAAATGGGCCGCAGGTGTCTCCTCTCCTGTGGGAACCAAGTTCCGCAAGGGTACCTTGCGGAACTTAAAAAAGTTATAAATCGGAAGGATCGCCCAGGCACAGGGTAAGAGGTACCACAGGTCGGTTCCTAAAACCCAGAGCAGGAGCGTGGTGATGATAATTACGCCCATTTGCCCCCAACAATAGAAAGAATGGAGCATACTCATGGCTGACTCTTTGGCCTCGCCAGGCAAGGATTCCACGATGGGACTGAGCAGAACCTCAATAATGCTGCCTCCCGTGGCCTGAATCACAGCTGCAATGCCAAGTCCGATAAAGGGAGAAGGGGTTAGGAAAGGAAGAATCCCAAACAGCATCAGGCCCGTTGCACTAAAAACATTGCCAAGCAGAGCAGACCGGCGGTAGCCGATGCGATCGACATAGCGTACGGCCAACACATCCACAATAATCTGCGTACCGAAGTTCAACAGAATCAGTCTACCCAGCATCTCCAAGGAGATTCCAAACCGTGCCTGAAAAATGATGAAAAAGAGCGGAGCCAAGTTATTGTTAATTGCTTGGGTAAAATAGCCAAGATAACAGGCATGCAGTGTGTCCTTGAACGTATAACGCAATATCTTTCTCCTCTGTTTGAATTTCTATCCTTGGTGATCTCCCTTAGGTTCCATCGGAGAACGGGTTCCATCTGGCATAAATCGTCTCACCGATCCCAGTATACCTCGTCCGTGCACTGTCATCATCACAGATCACACTGACGCCTTTTTCCACAGTCCACCAGGGGCATCTGCTCGCCAACTCTTCCAGGAAATAGGGTTCCAGAGCGGCATAAATGTCTGAGATGTGCCCGCCCAGATACAAGACTTCCGGGTCAAAAAGGTTGACCAGAATGGAGGCCAGCTTCGCCAAAAGTATCCCCTTGTCCTTGGCAATCGTCACTCCCTTGGATCCGTGGAGATGATCCACAAACTTCCTCCATTTTTGCAGGGACGCCGCCTCACTGCAGTCCAGGTCTGGAAGGCTTTTGATCAGTCCCGCGATGTTCAATTCCGACTCTACACAGCCATAGGCGGGACAAGTGGGACATTTGATTTTTGGATCCCCAATGGGAATATGGGCGATTTCGGCCGCATAGCCGTTCTTACCCCGCAAGAGATGTCCCTCGGCCATGACTCCAACACCGACACCCTCCGATATATGCAAATAGACGGCGTCTTTTAAATCGGGCTTGGCGCTGCGCACCGCCAAGGCACACAGGTTCGATTCATTATCCACATAGACAGGGAAGTCAAAGTAACGGGAGGTGATCTCTTTTATGTCTTGGTTTTCAAACATGGCAATGGATGAGTTCACGAGTTTATGGGTGACTGTATCGTAAATGGCTGATACGGAAAGACCGAGACCACAAATGCTCTCCCGGGCCGCCCCAGAGATCGCCTCTTGCTGATCCAAAATGGCATTGGCAAAGCCCATGATTCCGTCCAGACTCGTTAGGTGCGAGATGTCATAGTCTTGTTCAAAAACTACATTATTCCTTAAGTCAAGGATGGCAAACCCGAGATTCCCGTGCAGCTGCAAATCGAGGCACACCGAGAAGAGCCGGTCATAATTAAAGACAAGGCCTTTGGGGGTTCTCCCCACCCTGGACACTACAAGATCGGTTTCACTGAGAATATTGGCCTTGATCAGCTCATTCGTTAAGTTGGCCACTGTGGGAAAGCTCAACCCACAGATTTCTGCGACTTCTCTTCGGGTAATATTGTCGGTGAAGCGCACTGCACTGATGATGTCTTTGACATTATTGGAGCGGATGTCTCGAACGTCATACGCATGTTGCATCGAAAAGCTCCCCATTCCTTTCCCACAATACCGCTGGGTCTATTGTCAGGCAATCGCGGCACGAAACCATTATTTACTATTATACCATAAAATACCGATAAACTTAATCCGCGTACTCTGCCCTATGGAGCAGCTCCCCGAACAGGATCTGTCCGGGGAGCCTTGATCGTGTGATTCTGTTGAGATTCTATCCCGCTGCTAACAGGTTTCTGTTAGAACTGCGGAGGATTCTCATAGAGGTTGGCGATTTCAGGATCCTGCAGATCTTCCCCAGTGATAATGTACGAGCCGCCGTAGATCAGGGCTGGTACATGTCCAAATGGAGGGTTCTGGGATGGATGATCGGTGGGATGAGCAGCCTGATAGGCCAGCATCATAGCTTGGAAGCCAAGCAGATAAGGATTGTCTGCAACTGTAGCTGCAATTTCACCTGTCTTCAGAAGTTCAAGTACAGGGCCGCCATAGTCACTGGCAATAACAACGACATCACCGACACGTCCGAGGGTGCGAACCGCTGCGGCTGCGCCAGGGCCGCCATAACCATGGGTACTGAAGACACCCTTGATATTGGGGTTAGCCAGCAATGCTGCTGTTGTAGCAGATTCTGCCCTTGCTACGTCACCTTCGTCGTTAATGATGGTGGCAACCTTAATCCCAGGGAAACTACGGGCTAGTTCAGCTTCAAATCCTGCCGCTCTCTCTTCCATGGAACCTGCACCAGGTACCATGATGATGGCAACTTCACCTTTGCCGCCCAAGAGTTCGCCCATGGCCTTTGCGCCTACTGCTCCAAAGTCATAGTTGTCAGTGCCAACATAGGCCAGACGCTTACTATCTGGAGAGTCGTTGTCAAATGTGATCACAGGAATACCGCGGTCGATTGCTCTGTTGATGGCTGGAACCAATGTTGCTTCGTCTGCGGATGCAACAACCATACCATTAGGCTGCTTTACTGCGACTTGATCAATTGTTCTTGCTTCCAAGGATGCATCCCATTCAGCTGGGCCCTGGAGCTCAGTTTCAATATGGTCACCGAGGATCTTCGCTGCATCAACCATACCGGCGTAGGTCCAGTTGAAATACTCAGCACCCTTGGTGAAAACGATCATCGAATACAACTCTTTTTCCTGAGCAAATGCACTGAGACCAAAAACGGACATAACCATGGCCAAAGCCAGCACTACTACGATGAATTTCCTATGCATTCTTCTACCTCCTAAATTTTCGCTGATTCTTAAGCAAAACCCCACAGAAAACGTTAAGCCTCCCCCCCTTCACCATGATAGACTCCAGGTGCCCTGTTACTGTTATTCTTTTCTAAACACCTGCGTTCGAAGGACAACAGCAATGACAAGCATGAGCCCGGTAAACACGTCTTGATAGTAGGCGGATACACCGCTCATAATAAAGGCATTGTAAATCATGGCCAAGAACAAACTGCCCAAAATGGTTCCTTCAATGCTGCCGATTCCGCCCCTGGTCAAACTGGCTCCTCCAATGGCGACGGCGGTGATCACCCGCATTTCAATTCCTTGACCGAAGTTGGAACTGGCGCTGTTGTAAACCATGGTGGCCAGTATACCGGCTACTGCGGCCAGCATGGAGGAAAGCATGTATACCATCCTGTAAACATTCTCCGTCCGAATCCCGGACAAGGCTGCGGAGGCGGGGTTCCCTCCAACAAAATACACATGCAGGAAGGAGCGTTGCTTTTTCGATAAGACAAACCACACCATGGCAAGCACAATGTAGGCCAGCATGGGCCAGGACAGCCCCATCAAACGTTTGTTGGCCATTTCAATAAAACCAAGGGGCAGACGGGAAATCACTCGCCCATCGGTAATGGCCAAATTCAACCCTCGTAAAGTCAAGAGCATAGCCATGGTCACAATCATGGGATGAATCTTGAGAATTCTGCGCAGTTCATTGTTGATAAAACCAATCATAGCCGCCACTAGAAGTACAATGAGCATAGCTAGGTAGTAGTTGTACCCACTGCGCACCATCAATGCCATCAAAATCGCTGAGAGTGGAAAGACGCCGCCAACCGAGATATCGATTCCGCCCGATACAATCACCAGTGTCATGGCTAGTGCCATAATCCCCTCAAAGAGGAATCCTTCAGCCATGACTGTGAAGTTGTGCACGGTAAGGAAATAGGGATTGTCCAGGGCCATCACAATCGTAATCACGACGAGCAGAAAGAGGATCACGCCCATCTGCTTATCCATTCCACGGACAGCTTTGATCACCTTATTCACGGCGTACCGACCTCCCCATAGGCGACATTCATGATACCTTCTTGTGTAAGATCCGTATTTTCCAGGATACCCTTGAGGCGCCCTTCATGCATTACCATCACCCGATCGGACAAGCCCAAAATCTCAGGCAAATCGCTGGAAATCATCAGAATCGCCATGCCGCGATCGGCTAGTTCTCGGAGTAGGAAGTGAATGTTGGATTTTGCCCCAATATCCACGCCGCGTGAAGGCTCGTCCACAATCAAGACCCGGGGATTGGCGGACAGCCACTTCCCAAGGAGTACTTTCTGCTGGTTACCGCCGGACAGACTGGCGGCCAAAGCTTCACTTCGTTTGGGAACAACTCCCAACTGCTCCATCAGTTGCTCGGAAATGGACTTGACCTGCTTCTCCTGAATGACCCCAAACTGCCCAGTGACACGTTCCAGGGACGAGGAGACGAAGTTCTCTTCCAGGGTCATCTCCAGGAAAAGGCCGAGCTGTTTGCGGTCCTCAGAAAGATAACAGAGTCCACTTTTGACAGCCTGCCGAGGCGATCGGGCCCGAAAGGACATGCCGTCAAGTTCGACTGTGCCGCTGTCGATCTTGTCCGCGCCCACCAAGGATAAGGCCACTTCCGTTCGGCCCGAACCAACAAGTCCATAAAGCCCTAGGATTTCCCCTTCCCTAACATCAAAGGAAATATCTTCGAATTTGTCCTTCCGGGAGAGGCCAGAACACTTCAGCATGATCTTGCCGTCCCTACGTTTCGCTTTCGGCGGATAGAACTCGTCGATGTCCCGCCCCACCATCATGCTCACAATCCGATCCGTTGTGGCTTCTTCCCTGGTCAGTGTACCAACGAGGCGTCCATCACGTAAGACGGTGACCCGATCGGAGATCTGCCGAACTTCGTCCAATTTGTGACTGATGAAAATGATAGCTTTCCCCTGCTTTTTCAAGGACAAGAGCAGATCAAACAGGGCCTGGCTCTCACGCTCCGATAGGGCGCTGGTGGGTTCATCTAAAATGAGCACATCCACATCCATGGAAAGCAGCTTGCCAATTTCTATCATCTGTTTGGTGGCAAAGGGCAGGGTTGACACCTTGGCCCGAGGATCCACACGCATATCCAGCTTTTCTAAGATTTCTGACGCACGCTGCTGCATGTCCCGTCGTTTGATAAAGCCTAAGGGACCAGTGATTTCCCTGTTCACAAAGATATTGTGCCAAACCGGCATGTTGTCCGCTAAACTCAGTTCTTGGTGCACGATGCCGATTCCCCGCAGGTAGGCCTCCTGTGGTGTGCGCAAGCTGGCTTCTTCCCCATTTACCGTGATCGTGCCGCCATCGGAATTGTAGATCCCGCCAATAATCTTCATCAAGGTTGATTTGCCTGCACCGTTTTCCCCGCAAATGGAATGGATCTCCCCATATTTGATGGATAGTGAGACATCATGCAGAACTTTGTTGCCAAAAAAGGATTTGCTGACTTTGTCAATACCTACTGCTTCCCTCATGCTGCCACACCTCGAGTCCGTACAATTCGTTCTTGCACTAGGTTTAGGGCCAGAGCGACAATGAGAATAATGCCACTAATGGCACTTTGCCAGTTCTGGGAGCCATTGAGCATAATGAAAGCGTTGTTGATCAATGCTACAAGGATCACACCCAGGGATGTGCCTAGAATGCTCCCCTTCCCTCCGGCAAGACTCGCTCCGCCAACGACTGCAGCTGCGATCGCCCGCATCTCTGCACCTATGCCAAAACTGGCGTGACCCATGGCTAAGTGACTGGTCATCATAATCGCCGCCAATCCGGCGGTCAGACTGCAAATGATATAGCCAATGATGGTCACAAAAGCGGTGGGCAGGCCGGATAAAAACGATGCCTCCGACGAACTTCCGATATAAAACATCTGCTTGAAGAACTTAATCCGAGTAACCAGCACTGCAAAGACAACACAAAGGGCAATGGAAAGCAGGACGGTGTTAGGCAATCCCAAAGCCCGTCCACGGCCAAAGGCCACATAGGTCGCGGGAAGTTTGTTTACAAAGTAGCCGCTGGTCATGACATAGCCCATACCACGGAAAATGGACATGGAACTCAGTGTAGCCACAAAGGGGGCAACACTCAGCTTGGCCACGAGCAGGCCGTTGGCAAGTCCAATGGCCATGGCGGTGGTCAGGCCGCTCGCTACTGCAAGCGGCACCGCCACACCCTTCTGCAAGAGTAAGGTCGTCACAATGCCTGTAAACGCCATCACTGAACCGACAGAAAGGTCAATTCCACCCTGAATAAGGACTACAGTCATGCCAAGGGCAAACAGAAGGTCATAGGACATTCCGGTCAAGATAGCCTCAAAGTTTGAGTAGTTTAGAAACGCCGTACCCTTGAGGAGTCCCATTGTCACGATAATGATTGCAATGAGAGCCAGCAGAGATGTGTTTCGGTTTGCTTTGATCAATCTCATTACATCTACAACCCTTCATTCAACGTGTCCTTACAAACCAACACCAACCAGTTCTTGAACATCTACGGGTAGGTCTGTGAGCAGAATGAGCTCATTGCCCCGCTTAAAGAAGGCGTTCTCTACGCAGCCGCCGGAAATGGAATCGTTGGGATGACCATAAAGGCCAAGGTCTAACATGATACCAACATTCTTGCCATAGAGAGTCTCACGCTCTGGGTGAATGACCATGGGCTCCAGACACTCGGTGAGGCCTGTTCCATGACAGGTGCTGAAGAAATGGAACTGTTTCATGTTCTGACCGTCAATGGTCAGGGTCTTAAAGAAATTACGCGGGGCCAGGTCCACACGGTTGGAAGGCAGGTCGTTTTCGACCACGTTCTTCAGCTCTGCCGCTGCCTTCTCATAGCCAGCGTTGAGTGCTTCGAAGTACTGCTTCTGAATCTCGCTTCTTTCGCCAACCACAAAGGCTCTGCGGGCTACCCCTTTGTACCCTTCATAACTCGGGCTGCAGCCAATTTGAACAATCTCGCCTTCCTGAATCACTCGATTGGATGCCGGGCCAATACAAGTACGGTTTCTTGCAGCGGAGTTTACAATCGTCTCAAACCCTGTACCGTCAGCGCCTAAGGCCTTGGCCACATAGTCGCCCACTGCTGCAACTTCAGTTTCCCGCAGGCCTGGACGTACAACCGCCAGCATCGCCCGGACCGCTGCAGATGCAATAATGTCAGCCTGTCGCATGCACTCAAACTCGAATTCGGACTTCTCATAGCGCAAGTCACTGAGGATATCCGATGCGTCTACCACTTCAACGCCTTCGCCAATTTGGTTCTTAAAGACTTCATAGAACTTCACCGGCACAAGGTCAAGGGAGGAAAGCATGCCAACTCTCTTGACATCTTTGCCCCCATACTCGGCAAGAATAGGAACGAGAGAGGTGGGAGTTAAACCTTCGTAGAACTCATCGGGGATGCTGAGTTCCTCGACAAAGTGTGTTTCCAGATCAAGGCCTGCCTCTGCAGCTAGAAGGCCGGACTCAGGTCCCACTAGAAGCATGGGGCGCCTTCCTGGAGCAATTACGCCTGAAGCTCTCTCAATATTGGGGTTGTAACCGGTCAGATAAAGACCGTCCCCAGGCATCTCCCGGTACCAGAAGAAGAATCCGAAGTCAATGTCTCTCTCCCTCAACTTAGCATGAACCTGCTCATAGCGCCTTTCATACTCGCTTTTGGGAATACGGATTGACAAATCAATTTTTGGCCGATAGGCTTCGATGATTCGTGCAATCTTCTCGTAGTCTGCTGCCTGCAACATGTTAATGCCCTCCTATGATTTTATTTGCCTTTTTCAAAGCAATATTTTATGTGTTTTAATATCTCTGACCATATTGTACTACCCCTCCCTCGTTTTTGTCAAGAAGGAAAATAATACGTATTTTCCTAGGTTTTTTAGACATGGATGATTGGGGGATTTCGCATTTTGAGGAGACGTAGAAACCCCCTTCTAGATCGGGCAACCTAGAAGAGGGTTTTGTGGGGGTCAGACCCCGCGGCGGTCAGCGACGCTTTAGTTTCACAGAATAGAGTTCGGATCCATCGGTAGAATATGCAACTGAACTCCTCCAGTAATCACCGCGAATCAGCAGCAGCTCTACGTCAGCTAAGAAGTCACGGAACTCTTCTTCAGAAACCTCCGGTCCCGATAGTCCACCATGATGCCACTGACTATTAACATCGCCTGCGTGGGGACGGGATTCAAGGGAGATCTCAAAGGTCAAATAGGTGTTTGGCTGGGGGCTGGGGTGAAGCTGATCACAGACGATGGCATCCCCCAGGCTATTGCAGAGGATCACGGCGGGCCCGCAGTAGCTGTCATACTGCGGATCGGGAAAAATCTCTAAGCGAAATTCAAGGGTACCCTGATAGTAGGCGGAAAGGTCGCCAGTGAAGTGTTCTGGTGCTTTCCAACAGAACATTCCGTCTGCCCAGTCTTCGCCCCTCAGTTTCCCTCCAATGTAGTTGATCTCAGGGCGATGCACAGGAATCCATTGGGGAATGCGCTCTATAGTATCTACGGATGGAGACGTAGTGGACCCTCGCTCATAACCAAAGGTGTTCACCATCCGCCAGCCTTCATCATCCCTAGAAAAATCGCTTACCACTGCCCTTAGGTTAAGCCAGTCCTCTATACTTTGGAAAACCCATAGAGAGGAGGGCATCTCACAGTGGCTCAGGTGGTAAACGGTTTTATGGAAGACCGGACGTTTCCACTCCATTGCCAAATTCCGTCCCTCAGCACTCGACAGTTCAACAAAACTGTCGCTTACTGGAATGGGGAGATTGTTGAGTCTGTAGACCAGATCGGTGGCAGGAACGGAGGCCCCCGTGCCGGCAATGAAGTAGTAATCAACGTCCAGGTATCCGAGATTGCCATTGAGTTGACTTAGGAAGTCTGAGTGCTCCTGCAAATCATCGGACTCTGGAAGCACTCCATAGACCACATCGCCCGCCTCAGGAAAAATCTCCTGGATGTTTGATGACAAAAGTACCCCCCAGAAGACCCCTTCGTGGGGGGTCCCTAAAGAGACAAAGCGTTTCACGTGGTTTGCGGCTCCATGGATTTCCATAGCGCTTCTAGAAATGAGCCCTCCCTGACTATGGGCTACCACATCGATCTGGACTCCTCCCGCACCCATTTTTTTGAGGATCTCTGCCAACACCTCCCCGAGACGATCAAGGGGATATCCCAATCCGTAATCAACGGCATAGATCTCCCGGTCCGGATCGAGGGAGGAAATATGCTTTGCCAGATCATCCCAGCGCTTGTACCCTGAAAAGATCCCATGGACAAGCAGAATAGCATCGTTTTCAAGAGTGATGTCACCCTGAGAGCCTGCGCTGTTATAAATGCGGTACCACCCCAAATCCCAGTCGTACTTCAACAAGCACATGCCGACATCATCAGAGGTCTGTTCTGGATCGATAAGCCCTAGGACTACCTGCACATCTTGGAGAAGGCCCTGCCCCTGGGCTTGCATCCCGGCGAAAAGGTCTGATCCTATATAAGCTGCAAGGTAATCGTCCTCGAATTCGGCTTGCACAAACAGCCACGTACCATCAATGTATAGAGCCAAAACCGGGGTGGATTCGCCCACCTCGGCGGGCCCCCAACCTATGACTTTGATCCTCAGTCCCGCGTTAATCATGCTCTTGTCAAAGGTCAGGCGAATTGGACGGCCTGCTGCTTCAAAATAGTCGCCATAGGGGGTAGGGAACGGTAATGCTTCCAACACTGTATATGTAATGTCTGTACTGCTTTGAAACATATTCTCTGGAAAAACGACATGGGGTGCCCATACATCCTTTGAGGAAGAAAAAATGGTTCGACCTGCCCCAGCGGTCTTGGTTATGCGGTCGATCACAGCGCCGTTCTGGGGAAACGCAGTGAAATTCACATCACTCCTTCCCTTGCTTACACTAACACTAGGCGGATCAAAAGAATACGTTGAATGGAACGGTGTAACAGTGACCGGTCCGCTCAGGCCCCGTTTACTCCAGTAACCATCGCCGTCGGTTAGCAGCTCATCATACTTCTTGGCACCCTTGAAACGAAGGATAACGTCGGGTATACCTTGTCCGTCAGAGTCAGTAACTCGACCGGAAAGAACAAAACTCTTCCCTCCACCTGCCCCCAGACAGCCCTGAAAAGCCAACAATAGACAGCCCATGACCAACAAGAAGAGTACTTGGAAAGAGACTTTCTTACCCACGATTTATCGCCTCCACTTGGGGTCAGACCCCCGTTCCAGCTGTGCCTGCAGCCTTTGGAAGAATTGTATCTGGAAATCGATCCTCTCCTTCCACAGCCCAGTCGCTGTTTCCGTGGCCAGCTCCATCTGCGCATACTTGCCCAATCTATCCAGGACATTACCCACAAACTCGACCTGTTCGTCAAGGGATAGATCTGTAAAATCCTTGTTCTTCAAATTCTCATGAATCCTGTAAACATCAAACCGATCGATATTGTCACAATCCCCGATGCTCAGAGCTAAAGGCGAACGTTCACCGGGAAAATCCGCTTCGTCATCCACATGGATGGCTATTCCAAAGCAAATCTCTTCAATTTGCTCCGGACTTAGCGTCAGTGTCTCCAAAAATGGTCTGGCCATCTGGGTAGCACGTCGGCCATGGTTCATCCAGTCATCCTTGGAGACGAACGTCTCAGCATAACTCAGATCATGCAAGAGACAGCCAATGACTAAGACTCCCTCCTCGAAGTCCTCTCCTCTAGCAATTTGTCTCCCGATATTGGCCACCCGCATGGTATGCTCTAGCCTGTACTTCTTGTCCCTTGGATTCGCTGTCAGATAGTCGCTTTGCTCAAATTGCTCCTGCAAGTATTCCATTGTACGCCTGATGTTTTCTTCCATCATTTGCGCTCCCTTCTCGACTGCCGCCTAGATTTGATATTCTACCTTTTTGACTTCGGTTTCGTCTTCTTTTCGTCCCATTAGTTTCACGTCCCCTTTTGGATCCATTGCCCGTTCGCCAAAGCCAAAACGGATCCCTTTTGAAAAACAAACAACGTCCTGCTCAAAGACGAGCTGCCGCCAGAAGATGCCAAGGACGATCCTTCTGCCTCTTTGCTAGCCCATCACTACCCTGGCCAGTGCGAATACAAGAGTAAACGCACATTCCTAGGGCTCCCCTGGTGCATATCAACGTGGGCTCCGGGCTCAGCAAAGCTCAAGGCATCATTGCCATTGGGAGATGCGCGGTGGGAGTAATCGCAATCGGTGGTATATCTATAGGGGTCTTTGTTTGGGACTGCTGGCCTCGGCGGAGTGGTATTAGGCGGCTTGACCATCGGTGGTCTCAGCGCTGGCGTTGCGGCCATTGGAGGGGTGAGTGCAGGAGTGCTTGCCATGGGTAGGGATGTTCACGGAGACTTCGTGTTAACCGGAGTGCTCACCGCCCACCGGGTAAAAGACATCATTGCGCAGCAATATCCCCAGCTTTGGGAACCCCTTGCCTGGCTGTTCTCGACTTTCGTCTCCTAGATACATTAGGTTTACTATCATTTCAAAGACCCCCGCCTTAAGCGCGAGGGTCCTCCCGACAAGTGATCAGTACCGCAGCGAGTAATCTTCCCCATACCCGCAGACACCGGTGCGGGGCGAGTTACATACAGGCAAACTCCACTCTTCCTCATCCCCATGTTTCTCTGCGCAGGAATCACAAAGCAAAGTATGGTCTTCTGAAAAGAACAAGGTTGCTTCTCCCCCGCAAGATTCACAGCGAAGATCCGGAGCAATGTTTCTGGCTAGCAATTGGATCTTCTCGCCCTTAGTGAAAACGCCAAGGCGACCTGAAACAAAGGTGAGCTTCAATGTTGTGGTACTGCCAAAATCATACTCATGCTCAAATACTAGTCCTGGCTGTGCTACGTTCTGAATAGCAATATCCATAGAGAGCTCGCCCCATTCTCGGTCAACCCCTGCACAAAGAAAGAAGTCACGACCAATTCGGAACTGACTCAAGTGTCCGCAGCACTCTAGCCAGATGTCCCTCAGAAAGCGATCCAGGTCCTCTAAAGTTGCATCCCCGGCAATCTCCACAAATAGCCAATAATCCCGTTCATAGGCACCTTCAACTGAGAGGGTGTAGTAAGGCTTACGGCCACCTGTTTCCATGCGCCTCCGTGAACAACTATCCAAATGCCGCTTGATTCCACGCCTAGAATAATCCTGTCCGCAAAATTCGCACACTCCACGAGTAACTACTTTTGCCATATGTCTCACACTCCCATTTTTTCTTCATGACGAACTCTGTCTCGGACACAAGTTCCACCTAAAGATGTGTATTCCTTCCCTGTGCGATCATCTACGCGGGATTTCTCGTCAACACACCTTCAATGTACTGCCGGCTATGGTTTTCTCCACAACAATTTGCCGTTCAATTCGTTCTTTCAGCTCTTCCACATGGGAAATGATACCGATCAGGCGATCACCCTCGGCCAAGCCCACCAGCGTTTGAATGGCCTGTTCTAAGGACTCTGCATCAAGGGCTCCAAAACCTTCATCCACAAAGAGGGTATTGATCTCCACTCCGCCCGCCGCGCTTTGAATCACATCCGAAAGACCCAAGGCCAGCGAAAGGGATGCTTTGAAGGACTCTCCCCCTGAGAGGGTTGTTACGGGACGAACCTTCCCGGTATAATGATCAAGTACATCAATCTCCAACCCCGTCTGCGATCGCAGGTCGGCTGCCTCTTCTCGTCGCAACAGCTCAAAGCGGCTGTTGGTCATAATCTTGAGCCTTTTATTGGCTTCGGAGAGAATCTGAATGAAATAGAAGGCTTGGACATATTGCTCAAAGGCAAGTTTCTGCTTGCCAGGCAGCTCGCCGCTGGCCGTCTTGGCTAAGCTGCTCAGCTGGACATATTCGTCTCGATACTGCTCCAGCCTTGTATGCCCGGCTGCTATGGCCTGGCAGAGGGGCTCATTGACGCCTAAGCGTGTGTTGACTTTCTGCAGGGCAAGATCCACCTCGGCCTGCTCCTCTTCAAGTTCCCCCTTGATCTGCTCCAAAAGCTCCAGGTTGGGCCGATCTTTGTCTTTGGTAATCTGGACCAGCCTCCGGCACTCCTGCTCTGCCCCTTGCACCTCTCGGTCGTACAGACTGATAGCCTCTCTTAGCTCATCAATCTTCGCCTCCGAGTCCGTCTCGGCTAGGGCATCTTTATACGCCCCTTCCTGTTCAAAGCCGCAGACCAGGCGCATTTTGATGTATTCCGCTTCGGCGGCTTTCTTGGCTGACGCAGCTTGTTTCAGCTGCTCTTTACGGTCTTCCAGCAGGGCCTGGTTTTTCTTGAGCTCTGCACTCCTGGCGTGGAAGGCCTGCTCAGCTTGGCGGGAAGCCTCCCTGAGAGCGGCCAAGGTATCTTGCCAAGCCTGGAGAACCTCTTCGGCTTTGTCTTTGTCGTCGTACTCTAGAGAAGCTTGGAGAGCGGCCAATTGACCTGAGAGGCCCGCGATGGTTGAAACCAGCGCATTGAGGGCGGTTTCTTTCTGCTCCCGCTCTGTTTCGTCTTTCTCCAGATCCGACTCAATGTCGACCAGTTTCTTCTCCAGGGCAGCCTTGCGCCCTATGCCCTTTTCGATCGCCCCACTACGCACTTTGTTCTTAGCCTTGTCGGACTCGTTTTTCCCTTGAGCAAGCTCGATGTGTTCGGCCAGCTCCTTGGGGGCTAGTTCTTCCGGCAGCTCTGGGAACAGGGCCTGAAACCCTGCCTGCAGCTGCTTTGCCGTCTGATCCCTCTCGGTCTGTTTGACACTGAGCACCTTACTTGCTTGACCCAAGCTTTGCCGCGCCCGCTCTACCTTGATCTGGAGCTGCTCCAGTTCAGCCTGGCTGGGAGCCTCAGGATCAGGGGTTGCTTTTTGAGGGTGAATCCTCGAACCGCAAACAGGGCAGGGATCGTTTTCCCCAAGGGAACTGGCCAAGATGCCAGCCTGTTCCCTAAAGAAAGCGTCTTCCTGCTGCTGATAACCAGCGCGCAACAACCCGTAAGCGGCCTCCGCCTCTTGAAAATGGTCTTGCGCCTCTTGACATTCCCCTTCCAGATCCTCGAGCTTCTGCAGACACTTGTGCAGGGTCAGAAGCTCATTCCCACGAGCTTCCAGCAGTCTAGCTTCCTGCTGGCAAGTGACTTGCTCTACTTCTAGATCCTTGAGGAGCCCCAGCTCCTGGCTGAGCTGCTCCTTCTGCTCCAGAAGACTCGATCGTTCCCCTTCCAGCTTGTCCAGTGCTTCCGTAAGCGTCTCCTGGACTGTCTTCCCGTTTTGCAGTTCTTGCTCCAGACGTTCCACTTCAGCGTACTGGGGCAAGAGCTTCTCCAAGGAGGAGATATTGCCGTAGAGCCTATCCCGCTCAGGCTCCTTCGCCTGTTCTGCCTCCCAGGCCTCTCTGGCCTTGTGCAGACTTCTCTCCCCTTCCTCGACTGTGTGCATCAGGCTCTTGATGCTTTCCTTGAGCTTGTCTTGCTGCTCCTTTTTCTCAAGAAAACTCCGTTCCAGGGGCTGCACCTGGTAGAGGGCTTTCTCCCCTTGTTCCAGGGTTTTCTTGCGCCTGGTCTGTTCATCCTCCTCCGCTCGGAGCTCCTCTTGTTTGGCCTTAATCTCTTCCAGGTCACGGAAGGCCTGATCCAAGTGGTAACCGTCCCTTATCTGTGCGATCTGTTTGGCGATGGCAGCATCCAGCGCCCTGGACTGCTCTTGGAGCGTAGACTTCAGACTCTTGTCCCTCGCAACCAGACCTTGTATATCCTCAAAAATCTCCTGGCTCTGGTGGATGGTGGCCCCTTGTATCTTTTCTGCTAAGGGCGCATCATCTGGTTCCTCGGGGAGACGGATGGTACGAATGGACTGCAGGATACTGCGTTCCTCTCCATCCAAGACGTTTTTGGCCTCCTTCTCCCGTTCCTTCAATAGACGCTGGGTCACTTGGTAGAGATCGGTGCCAAACACCCTGCGAAAGATTTCGCCCCGCTCTTTGCTTTCGGCTAAGAGCAGCTTGAGAAACTCGCCCTGGGCGATCATGGCGATCTGCTTGAATTGGGAGTAACTGACTCCCAAAATGTTCTCAATTTGTTGGGTCACGTCCCGATAACCGCTGATCACCTTTCCTCTGGGCAAATGCAAGGTGGCATCGGCCGCTTCAGTGGTAAGACCCTTGCCGCTTTTTTTGGGGCGTTCATAGCGGGGACTTCGATTCACCCGATAGGTTCTGTTCTTATGCAAAAAAGTAAGTTCCACATAGGTTTTGGAACCTGGATCGGCATGATGGCTGCGGAGAGTGTCCACCTTTCGCACAGACCCGCTGGCTTCGCCAAAGAGGGCGAAAGTGAGAGCATCAAAAATGATGGTCTTTCCCGCACCGGTAGGACCGGTAATTAGAAACAGCCCCTTAGAGCCCAAACGGGTGAAATCCAGCTCCACCCTATCCTTATAAGGGCCAAAGGCCGACATGACAATGCTTAAGGGCTTCATGCTCCTTCCCCTCCTGCCTGATCCAGAACCTCTTCCATCACCTTCATCTGCCGGGCATTTAGCTCGCGATCATTTTGCATCTGGTAGAAGGAGGCGAAAAGATCCAAGGGACTCTTTCTGGCCAAGTCCAAGGACGCCGCGATCGGAGCCTGCGCCAGTCCACGCTGGCGGTACTCGAAATCTAACACCATTAGCTGGGGGAAAACAGGCCGCAGCTGGCCTAGGGCATCGTAGATCTCCTCCTCGTCGGTGAGAGTAATGCGCAGATAATCCTGGGCGGCCTTTTGATCCTCTTTACCCATGCGCAAGAGTTCTCTCAGTGGACCTTTAATCTCCCTCAAATCCCGCCGGGGTCTGAGAGTATGCTGCTCCATCTTGAGCTCACCCTTGGGACCCAAAGCCAAAATGGTGACGGACTTGTCCTGTCTTGCCTCGGAAAAGGAATACTTCAAAGGAGAACCGCCGTAGCGAACGTGCTCCGAGCCGATCGTCTGCGGTCGGTGCAGATGGCCTAAAGCCACATAATCAAAGGCGTCAAAAGCCGAAGCATCCACAGAATCCAGACCACCCACCGTAACCGTTTCCGAGTCGGAGCGTTCTGGTTCGCTCTCCCCGCAGACCACAAATTGATGAGCCACAAGGATGTTTCGCTCCTTGCTGTCCATTTTCCGAGTACTTAGGGCTGCTCGAACAGCCTGATCATAACTCTCGATTTTCTCGTCAAAGAAGGGACGAACCTGGGCCGGTTTGACAAAGGGAAGCAAGCAGACGTGGATGGGGCCGTGCCTGTCTTCCAAGGTTACCCTAGGCAAGATACCGGAAAAACCGCCGACCACATGTAAACGATGTTGCGCCAAAATTCGGCTGCCAAAGCTGAGGCGTTCCGGCGAATCGTGGTTGCCGCTGACCATCAAGACCGGGAGGTTCAAGCCCGTTAACTGGGTCAAAAAGTCATCCAAAAGCTCGACCGCCTCGACACTGGGCTGGCTCTTGTCGTAAACATCCCCTGCGATCAAAACCGCATCCGCTTCTTCCCTGGCGATGGCCACGATCTGCTCCAGGATATGTGCTTGGTCCCCAATGAGATTGAACTCATTGAGACGTTTGCCAAGATGCAAATCGGCCAGATGGAGAAAGCGCATTCTTACCACCTCGTTTCATTGGAACCTATTGGAAAAGGACCATTCCAACATCAACATGGGAATGGTCCGTCAAGTCTAGAGCAGAGACGTTTAGGGAAGATACCAAGTCAGCTTGGCCGTGGCAGCATATTTGAAGCCTGTTTCCCCCAACCTATGCTCGAAATTGTTGGCGTAGCCAAGATTGAGGTCAAACTGGAAACCGGTTTGGTTCCGAACGTGATGGACGCCAAGTTTCACCCCGATCACCTTTTCTGGGGCGTCGTGGGGAACTTTGTCCGTGACAGGATCCACCCATGGTTTCACATCTGTATATCCTAGTTTCTGCACATAGGCACCAAAACGGGTTTCGGTATTGATCTGCTCCCAATCCCGCTTCAGCTGCAGTTCTACGGTTGTCAAATCGTCACCTAAGGGATGACCTAAGGAACGATGTCCTCGGGCGAAAACGGCATCGGGATTTCTGTTGGAATAGGCTTCATCCGTAATATGACAGATTTCTCCTGTCACGGTCCAGTCAGCAAGAAGCTGATCCGTCTCGGCGCCGAGAGTGATGGCGTACAGCTTGCGATTGTTGTCCTTGGGGGTCAGGGGAAACTCGGTCACGGTTAGTTCACCGTAAAGGGTGACCGCGGGCAGTACAAGCTCCCCGTCCCCATAAACCCTGCAGTTGTCAACATGCGTTTCTATGCCTGGCAGGTACTTGACAAGGTAATAGGGGAGGAAAGGTACGGTATGGTAAAATATGTCCCCGGTGAAGGGGGCTACCGTAATGAAGGCCTCGCCAAATCCCAAAGATAGTCTTGGAGTTGGCTGCCAGCGGAAATAATGGATACCAATTCGTTTGAACTCTTCAATCTCATCAATCGAGTCGACCAGACGCTGATTGGCGCTCAGATCCCCCAGCATTTTGGTGTAACTCCAGGTATCGCCGCCTAGGTCATAACGAACGCTGGGAAAAGCGGGACTGGACTTACTCAAAAAGACTTCGTTCAGACGTGCCTGCCCCATACTATGGTGGAGCAATCCACCGCTCAGTAACAGCCGATCTCCCCGGTAACTCAAGCCCAATTCATCAACGTAGAGCCCAAGGCCATCCGATGACTCCCAGTGCCCGTAAGCGCCGACACCCAAATCCAAGCCAAAACGATCGTGATCAGCGTGTACAGAGGTAACGACGTCATTTTGCTCCCTATTCATCTCCCAGACTGTTTCCATGGCCACCTCAGCTGAGATTGGAACAGCAGACAGACATAGAATCACCAGTGCCGTCAACACCTTAACCATACTCTCTCTCCTTAGCGATTGAATTCGGGAAGCATGTCCCCATGCGCGAGAATCAGATCGTCACACAGATTGACGATTTCGTCGATGGTCAATTCCGCAGATGTATGGGGGTCAAGGAGAGCTGCCTGGTAGATGTGTTCTTTTTTACGGGTAACGAAGGCTTCGATCGTCAGCAAATGGACATTTATGTTGGTGCGGTTCAGGGCAGCCAATTGCGGCGGAAGATCCCCTACATAACAGGGCTGCACACCGGAGGAATCGACCAGACAGGGTACCTCCACACAGGCTTCCCTGGGCAGATTGGTGATCAAGCCGGTGTTGAGCACATTGCCCCCAATCTTGTAAGGGATATTGGTCTCCATGGCGTCCATAATCCTGGCACCATATTCATGGCTCATGGTGTGTACCAGATCCTTGTTTTCCACCAGCTCTTGGCGCATCTGCTCCCACCCGGCAATTTGCCTCAGACAGCGTCTCGGGTATTCGTCCAGGGGAATTCGAAAACGATCGATCAGTTCGGGATTGCGGTTCTTGATAAAGTAGGGCAGATACTCTGCATTATGCTCGCTGGATTCTGTGACATAGTACCCGAACTGCTTCATGATCTCATAGCGTACCAGATCGTCGTGGTCCTGGGGACGCTTCCGGGCCAGATCCTTAATCTGGGGATAAAGGTCCTCCCCATTTCGTGTGATGGACAGGAGCCAGGCCATGTGGTTAATTCCTGCGATCGTATACTGGACTCCGTCTCCGGGCAAACCTAGACCTCGCAGTAAATGGGGAGCGCAGACCTGGACACTGTGGCACAAACCAACGGTCTTCACCCCAGTGTAACGAAGCATGTAGCCTGTGAGGATGGACATGGGATTGGTGTAATTCAAAAACCAGGCCTCGGGGCAGAGTTCCTCCACATCCCGGGCGAAATCAGCCATCACAGGCAAGGTTCTTAACCCCCGAAAGATGCCTCCAATTCCCAGAGTGTCAGCGATGGTCTGGCGTAACCCGTACTTCTTCGGAACCTCAAAATCAATCACAGTACTGGGCTCGTAGCCTCCTACCTGAATCGCATTGATCACATAATCGGCACCTCGCAAAGCGTCACGACGATCGTGGTACGAGACGATCTTTCCGTATCCCCCGGCATGACGATTGATGGTTTCCAACATGAGGTGGGAATCTTTCAGTCTCTCGGGATCGATATCAAAAAGAGCCAACTCCGAATCACGCAGTGACTCTGTTAAGAGACAATCCCCCAAGACATTCTTGGCAAAAATCGTACTTCCAGCACCCAAAAACACTATTTTCGGCATGTATGTACCCCCTGCGTATCCCGCTATTCTCTCTATCCTGTATTCTCTGCTCCTATTGTGAATCCTTCTGCAAACCGGCTACCATCCCAAATAGGAGAACAAAACGACCAGGGGAAAAACCAGTGCAGCCGTGGCTAAAGGCACAGTGACCGTGTCAGTACCTCGCCAGGAGATGAGCTCAACCAGACCACACAGGGGCGACACCACCAGAGCGATCAGAAGACAGATGTACCAAGAGAGGCCGCTTAAGAAAAGAAGGGTAAGAAAGACTGCAACAAAGGCCACAATTGTCATGGCCATTGTCCCTTCGCGGGTTTTGGCCCCTTCAACCCACGCATGCACGATTCTCCTTTTCCCAAAGAACTTGCCCACCAATGCAGCCGCGGCGTCACCAAAACCCCAGGCCATGACAGCGACGACCACCATATAGTGCCACTTCGCCCCTAAGAGGCCCCAGAACAGAAAGATCAAGATGGCAAAGGAGAGTTGCACCATAATGAGCTGCCGCCGCAGCTCACCTCCGCGTTCTGTCCTGTCCACAAAAAGCCGTCTATACATGGCGGTCTTCTCGATCAGCAGGAGGACGGGATAGGCCATGACGACCAGACCAAAGGCGCCGATCACCGCCATGTACCAGGTGCTGAAAAGGCGCAGAAGGATAAAAATGGAGAGGCTGTATCCGACATGCTGGATTTTTCGGATAACCTCCGTGGGTATCTTGGACCAAGCCTTAAGCATGGTAGGAACTGCTACTAAGCCAATTAGGTAGTATAGCATTAAGGCCGCTATGGCCATGAGATCATGTCGTATCATCTTCTGCCTCCTCTGGGTGTATTGCCTTTTCTGCTCTGCGATCAGGCCAAGGTGCACCCTGTCTCCATTACCGCTTAGTATTCCTCCATCTTTCCCAGGCAATCAGAGGAGGAAAGGGAACTGCCAACATCGGGTACGTGATGAAACTTCTTGCCGGAGCTAAGGAGAACGGCTCTTATCCGCGCCTTTGCAGCCGACGATACAGATAGGTCAGGGAGAGGGAGGTGACGGGTATCGTAACCAAGAGTCCAAGCCCAAAGAGCAGGGCCCCCAACAAGTTCAGAAAGAACCCCAAGACCAAGAACCCGAGCACAGACCAGAAAGAACCCTGCACCAAGCGAAAACTCTCCCCGATGGAGGCTAGAGCGCCCGCATTGCGATCCACTACGAGGAAAGAGGGAAAGACCAGGTAGACCCCGAGAATGAGACCTGGCAGCACAAAGAGCAGACTTGCCGCGCCTACAAGTAGGCCAGACACGAGGGATGCGCCGAAAAAAGGCCAGAAGCGATCCATGCCGGAAAAGAGGTCACTAAAGGCTGCAGGTCGTCCGTCGACGACGGCCAAATTGATCTTGTACACGCCAACGGTCAGCCAGACGGAGAGAAAAACACCCAGGAGCGACACAAGGAGCATTCCGGGCGCGTGATCATACCGATAACCAAACCGCCAACCCTCTGTAAGAGACTTGATCACCACACCCACCAGCCCGACAAACGCGTGAGCACCGATGAGCAAACCCACATTCTCTGTAAAACTCTTCCATCCTTGACGATAAGAATCGGAGACTAAGGAGCCTTCCCCATGATCATGCCCTGCGGAGAGCACTGGAGGAGACCAGCCTGGACTGGGCCCGTCGGGATTTGGTGCTAAGTCACTGCGGCAGTGTTTACACAAGATGGCCACCGCCTTAATGGTCTCACCGCAATAGGGACAGATCGTTGTATCGTTGCCCGCCGCCTTAAGCGGTCCGCTCACCCTGCTTCCACAGCCGTAGACCGAACAGGCCTGCAAATGCTCCCAGCAGGCAGCGTGCTGGGGAGTATTGCACTTTGAACAGGTCTTGATCTGCTCCCCTGCCTTGATAGGCAACTGGCAGCGGGGACAGATTTTCCCAACTTCAGACATATAAACCGCCCACCCCTCTTGGCATGAACAAAGGCATACCTCAGTCCTTAGTTCCATTCCCCAAAGCTGACCAATGTCCTTCCCAAAAAGAGCAGCAACGGAAGACGAAGAAGGACACTCAACTGTACGGAGCTGAGTGTCCTTTAGAATCCTATTCAGTTTTCCCGTTAAGGTTCAACGATAACATTCAAAAATACGGGATCTGCACCGAACGACGCAGGGAGGTATCCTTTTATGACGGTCTCACCTGCATTTAAGGCACGCAGTTCGTTCTGATCACCCTGGGCATAGAGTAGCGAAACAATCCCTTCTGGACTAATTTCCCATTTGGGCGCTATATTGACGCTCCTATGATCGCTGTCGCGGCCAAGGGCGGAAAACCAAATCTTGTCACCGACAGACAGGGTCAGCGGGTTTTGCAGCACTACCTCCTGTCCATCTTGATACCTTGAAAGCTCGATCCGATCCACTCTGGGC
>FZPS01000176.1_pt4 | contig 73820 bp, 67 predicted proteins | sample 1817821 | NCBI WGS metagenome assembly FZPS01 (sample SAMEA104158645, study PRJEB21678) | metagenome | place: Germany | collected 2015-04-21
AACATTGGGATTTGTTCGGGCGGATTCAGCTAATTCGTAAACAAAGGGGTGCTGATGGGGCAGAGCACTATTATCGGTTGGATATGGGAAATACCTTCGGAGGAGATTGCAGCAACATCTGGTCTGGCGGAAAAATAGGCGGTCTGGTCGGTAAGCTGTCACAAGGAACCATGGAGGTTTGTAAAAACTGGGGAGATGTCAGCGGTGGAGCAAATACATACGTTGGCGGCCTTGTCGGAGAACTGGAAGGAAGCTACCCAGGGACTGATCAGGTGATCACAGATTGCGTTAACAAAGGCAATGTTGCAGGTTTAGATGACACCAATGTCGGTGGTCTCGTTGGATATATCTCATTCGGAACTCTTGAGGAAAGCAGGAACGAAGGCAGTGTGGTCGGAGGTGACCGCACTGACAACCAGGAGGCTGGAAGAATAGGCGGCTTGGTTGGCAGGCTGGAATACGGATACATAGAGAGTTGTGCTAATAGCGGACACGTCACCGGTGGAGCGAACACCCAAGTAGGTGGCTTGGCTGGTAGCAGCTGGGGAACCTTAAAAAGCAATACCAACACCGGTAACGTGACCGGCGGGGATAACGCCATGGTTGGTGGGCTGGTGGGTAAAAGCTCCGACACTTTACTAGGCAATACCAGCACCGGCACCGTAAGCGGCGGCAAAGGAGCCAAACTGGGAGCTCTGTTCGTCGACGGTTTGTCTTACCTCTATTCGCTGGAGAGTCTTTCTGTAATCCAAGAGCCGCTCAAGACGGTCTACAGAGTCGGCGAGCCGTTGAGCATAGATGGCTTGAAGGTGGTGGGAACAGGCATCTACGACGGCGGCGGAGAAACCATCTAGAACCCATCTTGTTGCGCACATTGTACAAGTGGGCCATTGAGGAAACCAGTTGGCGAAGGAAGCTCAGGTCTAACTGCCGGCGGACTCGTCGGCAAGAACCTCGATTCCGGGCTTATCGACAGGTGCTTCAGCAAGGCTGAGATAACCGCCGGCAGCTCCTCAGCAATCGGTTGCCTGGTTGGTTACAATGCCGGGGACATAGAAAACAGCCACAGTACCGGTACCGCGGAGGCCGGCAGCGAGTCGTGGGTTGGCGGTCTGGTCGGCAAAAATTCAGGCACCATCACTAACTGTTATACCACCGGTGTTGAGATAGGAGCCGGAGGTGCAACGATCGGTCGCCTGGTCGGGGCGCAGGAGCCTGACACCGGCAGCGTGACCAACAGCTACTACCTTGGATCAGCAGGCGATTCCGCCGCGGGCACCCCCTTGACCGAAGAGCAAATGAAGCAACAGGAGAGCTTTGTCGATTGGGATTTTGAGGCTACTTGGCGAATCGCAGAAGGCGTAGCTTATCCGAAACTGAAATGGCAGCCAATGTTGCCTAAGGAATGTGTCTATTTCGACTTCCATTGGCTCAGCTGGGATGTCATAAAGGGTGCTAATATGTCCCAAGACAGCGTAACAAGCAAGCTGTCCCTTCCTGCCAAGGGCCCGAACGGCTCGACCATCAGCTGGAGTGTTGATGATCCTGACGAAGGCTGGATCGACCCCGCCACGGGAGCAGTAAGCAGGCCGGCCCCATCCGAGGGGGACCAGGACGTCATACTTACCGCTACCATAAGCAAGGAACGCACGGCTAGCAGAACCAAAGAATTCAATCTCACCGTCAAGGCAGCATCTCCGTCAGGGGGCGGAGGGGGCACGTCCGGACCGGGGGCACCAAGCGAGCCAGGCGAGACACCGGGCGAAACCAGAGTGGATTCGGCAGGAAACATCACTGCTGCCCCTGAACTGAACGACTCCGGCATCGCCGTAACCGAAATAGATGACGAAACCCTGGCCACAGCTCTGGCAAATGCTAAAGAAACTGACGGTAAGAAGACCGTTGAAATCACGATTCCCGCCATAGAGGGTGCAAAGGCTTATGAAATAAGCCTGCCTGCAAGCGCCCTGACCTCGTCAGCCGGGGACACACGTTTTGTGATAAAGACGGATATGGCGGTAGTAACCCTGCCCGGCAATATGCTGGCCCAGGAGGCTGCGGCCAAGGCCAAGAAGGTATCCCTCAGCATAACCCTGGTGGATGTATCTCAGATAGAGGACGAGGAACTGCGGCAGCTTATCGGCCGAAGGCCCATCATTCAGCTCTCCTTGAAAATCGACGGCGAGGACTTCCCATGGAATAACCCCGATTCCCCGGTCCGTGTAGCGATTCCATATACACCGACCGAAGAAGAACTTGCCAATCCCGAACATATCACGGTGTGGCATATAGACCGAGACGCTAAAGTGACACCGGTGCCCAACGGACGCTACGATGAAGAGACCGGAACGGTGACCTTCTCAATCACCCACTTCAGCTGGTTCGCAGTTGTCTATGTACACAAGACCTTTGGCGACCTGGCCGGAGTCGGGTGGGCGAGAAAGCCCATCGAGGTGATGGCTTCCAAGGGTATCATCCAGGGCACGGGACCTGATACCTTCTCTCCCGCCTCGAACATCACGAGAGCCGATTACACCGTGCTTCTCATAAGAACCCTGGGCTTGAGGGCCGAGTTTACCGACAATTTCGACGATGTGAAAGAGGATGCCTACTATTACGAAGCCGTGGGCATCGCCAAGAAGCTGGGTATTGCTTTGGGAGATGGAGATAACCGTTTCAACCCGGAGGAGCCCATCTCCCGCCAGGATCTGATGACGTTGTCAGCCCGGGTGCTGGACAAGTATATGGGACTCAAGTTGTCTGATGATATCCACGTCCTGGATCGGTTCATCGACAAGGGAGATATCGCAGAGTACGCCTTGAGCGGTATAGCCACCCTGGTCAAGGAAGGGTTAATCGTGGGATCTGATAGTAGGATTAGCCCGCTTGCCAATACTACACGGGCTGAAGCAGCGGTATTCCTGTACAGAGTGTATAACAGCTACGTCAAGTAGATGGCAAGTAGCGCGAGCAGTCGCGAATAAGGTACTCACTCACATCTATGGGAACTAAGAAAGCCCTGCGAGGAGTCAACTACTCCCCGCAGGGCTCTTTCCTTAGGACCTTCCTAGTTCAGTGCATTCGGCCAGAATCCTCATGTACTCGAAAGCCTTCCTGACGACCTCGGCTGTAGCTTCCTCAGGCTGCCCCGGCAGGAAACTGCCGCACACTGCCAGTGCAAATGGCCGGTCAGGAGTGGGATAGATGACTCCTGCGTCCACGGACAGGTTGCCCAAACCGCCGGGTTTGTTGGCCCTCTTGATATCGCTGGGCAGTCCCAAGGTGAACGGCCCTGTTTTGGGCAAAGACAGGATGGAGAGCACATCTTCGGCGACCGCCTCAGGAATGCCGTCCCGTCCTTGGATCTTAGCCATCAGTGTGGCCAGCTCTCCAGGAGTGGACACGTTCTCATCGCCGCGCTTTGCTGCCTCTATATCCATCATCTTGCGGCGGAGCAAAGTGTTGGTGAGGCCTAGAGACCTCATGGTCTCATTCACCAAGTCCATGGTTGCCAGGTCGATGCAGATGTTGGTGGCGGTGTTGTCCGAAAGGGATATCATAAGGGCTGCCACATCCCGCAAGGCGAGGTCAGCCTTGTAGGTGAAGTGGCCTAGCACGCCGCTGCCTCCCACCTTATCCTTGTCTTCCACCACCACTCTCTGAGCCCAGTCCAGTTCCCCTCGGTGAACACGGATTGCTACACCGAGCAAGATGTGTATTTTGATGGTGCTGGCCGTTGGGAACAGCACATCTTCCCGGAAACCGGCCTTACGTCCCGTCTTGAGGTCGCGGACGGAATAACCCATGACGCCGGTTTTCCGGCAGATCTCTTCGAGTTCATCGGCCATCTTGGTCCAAATCAGGTCCAGCGCTTTTTCACTCACTGTGTTTCCCCGTTTAGGGAATTCATCTCCTTTCTTGAGGGTTTCCCTAGGCCAATGTCTTGACTAATCTTAAGCCAGTACTGCAACTTACCTCTACGACTCAGCTTCTTCTTCTGGGTGCTGATGTCCTGCCAATCTGGGCGCTTTTGTCTCTCTTTCGGATAATCCAGGTGGTACAGGATATCTCCGGGGTGCAAGCCCAGGTTGCATCGGCCGCGTCTTTGGAGCTGAGGACCCGGATACGCGGCTTGTCGCCTGAGGACCTGAGGACGTCTCGGATGTGCTATGGACCAGGCGGGATTTAGTGAATACTTGGTGTATGCATGCTACCCTGCATTACCTGCCTGCCGGCGACTTACCTCTGTATCTCGCCGGCGTGGGTCCGGGTATAGCCCTCAAAGAGCAGCGGTGGATGGCCAAGGACGGCTTGGATCGTGCTCTTTTGGATTGCATGGTAAACGCGGTGGTAGAAGCCCTGGCCGATGGTCCTCTCACCAGGCGTGAAATCGGGTCGATGGTAGTTGCCAGGGTAGGCCAGGAAGCAAGACCTTGGGTTGAGACAGCTGGGGCGGGGTCATTGCTCCCAGAGCTAGTCCATATGCACATAACCACGAATCGGCCTTCGAAGCGAATTCGTCCTTGGCTGATTGAGTATATTGTTTACTAGCCATTATCGAATTTATCATCTTTTTGTAGGATTGTAGAACTTCTCGGCCAGGTTGCCCCAAGACTGTAAACTTACTGCGTTGCTTCTTATACCATTCTACTAGTATGTCATCGCCTTTTTGTATTTCCTTTTCGACCTGCCTAATTATGACTATTCTGTATGCTCCGTTCTCAACCAGCTGTTCCCAAAAACTCGGAGCAAGATCGAATGGATATCGCTGTCTATGAGCCGTTATGAACACGTTTGCATCAACTAAATACTTGTCCCTCATAGGTCATGAATTCCTCTTTGAGGTAGTCGTATAATTTTGCGGAACCGCCCAGTAAATCAAATGCATAGGTGTAGCTGACTTCGCCGGACTCAGCAGCCTCGATTACAGCTCGTGCAAAGGTTTTACTAATACGGGCTCTGTTGGTGAGGTAATAGTCGCCTCCGGGTTCCTCAGTACCCTTGTTTCCTATCGCCCGTTCAGTTCGCTGTTTTACTTCATTCACGATGCGGTGCGGAATCTTGCCAAGTTGCTTGAGCTTAATGGCTACCGCCAATTCACTAACGTGAAACAGCTTACTCAACTCAGCTATTTGTTCTAATTCGGGTTTACTCTCAACCCATAATCTCTGAACATGAGATGCGGGGATTAGAAACTCTGCGGTCATCAAGTTTATTCTTGTTTCATCACTATCTTTGTCAATGAATATATCATCTGCTCGCAATAAGAAGTGGATGTACTCGTGGATCAAAGTAAAGATTTGCCCTGCTTTACTGTCTCTGCTGTTTATGAATATAAGCGGTGCAAAGTCATCATATAGCAAGAAGCCTCGAAACTCATTTACATCTAGCTTACGGTGAGTGTTGGAGCCCACAATTCCGCTTTGCATAACTATAATCCCTATATCTTCCAGTCTCTGCCTTAGATACCTGAAGGCGGAATCTCTATCCCGGTGCTTCTCATACCAGAGTTCATCCAAGCCCAAGTGCTCTTTGGCAGGTAGAATATTTGTCTCACTCAAATCACTAAAGCTACGGGCAAGTAGCTTTGTCCAACCTTTTCTTTGGCGGTGCTCACTCAGCCAATCCTTTCTCCTTGCCATGATGTATAGAGTGTCTTGGAGGTCCTTGCTCATACCGGGCATTTTGTTTTCAATGGTTCGGAACTCAGACTTAATAAAGTGCTCCTTCGGAGGCTCATCTAAAAACATATATCCCAGAGGTACACCCAAGAATTTGGCTAACTCTTCTACCTGCTTGTAGGTAGGTTGGTCTTCTCCGGAAATCCAAGTCCGAATCTTCTTGAACTTTCTTTGTATCTCGTCAAAATCTCTTTGGGATTCTTTGATCGCCCATATATAAATAGTCCTCTTAATCTCCACTCTGTTACCTCTGGCCATATCCTCGCCTCCTTTCCGTGTCCCTTCTATACGATAGATCACTCAGCATAGTTCTGAAGTTTACACCTTTTGGTTATATAATAACAGAGAAATACTACTTCAGAGGGTCGAAGCCACACTAAGAGATCTTGCGGCTTAATACCGCAAAAAGTTGTTATTGGTACCCTTAGCGCATCATTCCATTTACCTAATCCGGCTGCACCGGCAGAAGGGCTGAGTTCCCCACGCAGGTCGGGCACCAAACGGGGCTGCCTGTAATAGTGGTGTTGTCATCAAGGGAGGTCAGGATGCACACCAACTTGATGAGCGGTCAGAGTCTTCTTGGTTGCAAGCTGGGCATATCCCGTACAGATACACTGCATATTTTTGTACCCTAAAGCCCTTGGTTGCTTCTTCAATCTCTTCGGTATGCAATGTGCCGGGGAAGTCGTAGATCCTCCCGCATCCTTCGCACAAGAAGTGATAGTGGGGATCCGGGTTAGGGTCCACATGTTTACGGGTTGGACTTATGGCCAGTTCCTGGAGTTCCCCTCTCTGCACCAGTTCATCCAAGGTGTTGTACACAGTCCCAAGGGAAAGCGAGGGCATCTCCGACTTAAGAGCTTCATATATCTGCTCCGCCGACGGATGGGATGTGTTTCCTTCCAAAAATGCCAAGATAGCCACTCTCTGCGGAGTGGCCCGCAGGCCAATATTCTTGAGTTTCTCAACTGCCAATGCGGCTTTGTCATTTTGCCTATTTTCCCGTTTCATGCTTCCATTCCTCTCAATCATCTAATCATCGTGTGCGGTACTACTATTTGTGCAAGCCCTGATAATACTACGAACTTGCCAGAGTACCGTCAGAGTGCTGCCAGAACATTAACCGGCGCTCTAATCTTCGCTCACTATTATTCCAGTATATTTGGTTTTGCAATTCCCAAGTTTCCAATGGCTGGTGCGTCTCGTTATCCCAACTCCGTACTCCATCGACACAAACATGTGACACCAAGCTATCCGGCACCCACTCTATCCTGGCAATGGAAACCTTCAGAATCCTCAAAACATGTGCCACAAGCAGTCCGGCACACAGTTTAGAATTTACAGATGTTTCCTTCCTATGTCAACCGCACTTCCTGATGGAGGAAGGCCCCGTCGTGCCTAATGACGGGGCCATTCCCTCACATCTTCACCTGGCACCTGGTCCATGTTATTGTTATGTGTCTTTATGTCCGACTGTAAGTCATGACAGTTTCTTGTAGCAGAACCACCAGTCGAAGCAGTTGTCAGCACCGCGTCTGGTTTTGGCGCCTTCTTCGTTGTTGGGAGGCGGGATTATGACCGAATCGCCGATTATCTCGTTGTTCGGCCAGTTCGCCGGGACAGCTACGCCGTGCTCGTCTGCAACCTGGAATGCCCTTATTGCTCTAAGGATTTCATCGACATTGCGTCCGATTTCTTGAGGATAGTACAGGATGAGCCTGACAATTCCTTCGGGGTCTACGAGGAACACTGCCCTGACGGTGTTGGTGCCTTTGCCAGGATGGATCATGCCTAGCTTCTTAGCTATGTCGCCGTTGTCTGCGATGATGGGGAAGGGGATTTCTACATCCAGGTTGTCCTTGATCCACTCAACCCACTTAATGTGTGAAAACACCTGGTCAGCTGATAGCCCGATTAGTTCGCAATCAAGCTTCTGGAAGTCTTCGAACCGTTTGGCGAATGATACAAACTCTGTGGTGCATACAGGAGTGAAGTCTGCAGGATGGCTGAAGAGCATGAACCACTTGCCTTTGTAATCTCCTGGGATGTTCTTGCGTCCATGTGTAGTATGAACTGTCATCTCCGGGAAAGGATCGCCCAGCAAGGGGAAAGAACCTTCAGAACGCTCTGGTTTGCATACCATAAGAATTACCTCCTAAGAATGACTCTTAACTAGGAACTATATTATATATAGACCCGGGAGGATAGTTTGTCAAGGGGAAATTACATGGTTAATAGACCAGAAGCTTAGGAATCTCGTGGGAACTGATTTGGAATTAACCGGTTTGTCGACCGGGGTGGTTTGGATTTGACCATCTCTGCAGTGAGACTGGCTCCAAATCGCTCAGGGGCTTAGTGATTTGGGGGCATGCTCCAACCGCTATTGACACTCCTTAACTTCCCGTGCTATCGTCGAGGTGATTAGCACTCACAAGCTAAGAGTGCTAAAGGGAGGTTCAAAATTGGCACTTGATGAACGGAAAGCTCAGATACTCAAGGCAGTAGTTGAAGATTACGTTAAGACTGGGCTTCCTGTTGGTTCAAGGGCCGTAGCACGCAAATACCGTCTCGGGGTAAGCCCCGCTACCATCCGAAACGAAATGGCTGACTTGGAAGAAATGGGGTACCTCGACAAGCCCCATACTTCTTCTGGGAGGATCCCGTCAGACAGGGGTTACAGGTTCTATGTAGACGAACTCATGACTGACGTCAGGCTTTCCCGGGAAGAATCAGCCATGATTGAATCGCTGTTCCGTTCCAAGATCCGGGACGTGGTATCGTTGCTTAAGGCGACTGTCAAAGCCTTGTCGGAAGCAACCGACTACCTTGCATTTGTGCTTGGCCCGGAATATGTAACCACAACATTCGAAGCCGTTTACCTGCTGCCTGCGTCAGTGGGCAGGGCTCTTTTGGTCATAGTGAGTGACGTGGGCGTGGTGGAAAACTGCATCATAGATGTTCCGCCGATGTCGAGGGAAGAGATGGAATACGTGAGCAACATGCTAAGAAGGCATCTGTGCCACGTGAGCCTGGACCAGGTTCACACCAAGGCGCAGGAACTTCTCAGCAGGGAAACATCGCGGTACAGCGAGGTAATTGCCCAGGTGGCTGAATACCTCATGAGCATTACCGAAGAAAGCGAAACAGAGCAATTATTCATGGGCGGGACCGCCAACTTGCTCAACCAGCCTGAATTCAGGGACGTAAACCGGGTCCAGGACCTGTTGGAAGCCATAGAAAACGGTTCTCTTATAAGAAACATTATGATTACTCAAACCCATACGACCGATCCTGCGATTACAATCGGCGAAGAAAATGAAGTGGAGAAAGTGAAGGAATTCAGCATAGTGTACGGCACGTTTAGGTTGGGTCAAAGCGCCGGAAGGATAGGGCTTTTGGGGCCCAAGCGGATGAACTATCCGCGGGCGGTGGCGATCATAAGGTATTGCGAGCAGATGCTGAACAAGTACTTGGTCCGGTGAGGCTATGAGTTGCTTTACGGGTAAGCGCGCCTCACTCTTGTAACAGATCTACAAGATCAGCCATAGTAGCAAGAGAAAGATTTCTGAGTACACGTCACTCTGCAAAAAAGGCCACTGCTATGCGGGACCTCTTAGATCCGGTTAGACGGTTGAACTGGGTATGAGCTGCGTTATCATAAACAAAAAGCAGAAGAAATGTGGAACAGGCGCCGGATACGGCAGCCAATTCTATAGATTGCTGGGGGAAGGTTTTTGAGCAAGGACTATTACGAAATACTTGGCGTAAGCAAGGATGCAAGCCAGGAGGAAATCAGGCGGGCGTTCAGGCGGCTCGCTAAGCAATATCATCCCGACAGGAACCCTGACGATCCAACCGCTGAAGCCAAGTTCAAGGAAATAAACGAAGCATACGAAGTGCTGTCTGACCCGGCAAAGCGGTCAAATTACGACGCCTACGGCAACCCTGACGGCCCCTTCGGAGCCGGAGGCGGTGGCTCGTATACCGGAAGTGGCCCGTTTACTGGCGGAGGGCCGTTTACAGGCCGGGACTTCGGCGATTTCGGGTTCCCCTTCGGTGATATCTTTAGTTCGTTCGAAGAGATGTTCACCGGAGGTGCAAGGCGCAGGGCCAATACAGGGCCTGTGCGGGGCAGGGACCTTGAGGTGAGCTTGGAGATCACCCTGGAAGAAGCTTTTTCCGGTGTCGACAAGGACATAACCATAAACAGGGTGGAGTCATGTTCCCGTTGTAACGGGACAGGCGCCGAACCAGGCACTTCACCGATAACGTGTCCGACCTGTAACGGTGCCGGCCAAGTGAGGACCACTGTCAATACCATGCTCGGCACAATGACCACGGTGAAAACCTGTCCCAGGTGCGGAGGCACAGGCGAGATCATAGACACACCGTGTTCTGCTTGCCGGGGCGCAGGGGAAACCACCAGGACCCGCACGGTCACCGTGACCATCCCGCCCGGCGCAGATTCTGGGTTGCACCTTAGGTTAGCAGGCCAGGGTGATGCAGGGCGCAGAGGAGGCCCCCCAGGCGACCTGTATGTGGTGGTATTTGTAAAGCCCCATTCTATGTTCGAAAGACAGGGCGACGATCTTATCCTCGACCGCACCATCAGCTTCCCGTTGGCGGCATTGGGCGGCACAATTACCATACCCACCCTCGATGGCGAGGCAGAACTAAACGTGCCTGCCGGAACCCAGCCAGGCGCCGTGTTGCGGCTAAGGGGTAAGGGAATGCCCAAGCTCCGGTACAAGAGCAGAGGCGACCTGATGGTGAGGATAAATATACGCGTTCCTACCAGGTTGTCACCTGAGGAAAGGGAACTCCTGATGAAACTAAGCCGCCTCCAAGGGGAGACCGTAGGTGACAACAGGTCGTTCTTCCAGAGGCTAAGGGATGCAGCCGGAGGCAACCGGGACAGGTAGGTCACGCAGCTGCTATGCCGGCTATACACGCTCTTTGTAGTCGCGGGCTTTATGCGGGCCATAGATGGATCTCGCGAGGCGAGGGTAGTCTCAATTAGTAAAGGTAAATCTCATCGGGCAAAGGTTGATCTGTGTGACAGACTTATCCAAGAACACCCCTCCACAATTCTATGTCGAGCCCGGCCAGGTTTCAGGAGGCAGGGTGTATCTTACCGGCGATAACCTCAAGCATGCCATGAGCCAAAGGCTCAAGCCCGGGCAAGAGTTCCGGGTAGTGGTTGAAATGAGCAAGCCGGCTGAGGTTATCGAGGCAGAAGTGATAGAGGTGAGCCGCCGGTGTCTGGTGGGCAAGATAAAAGGGAAGTTCGAGGCGGAGGAGCTGCCCTATAGGCTGCACCTTTATCCTGCCATACTCAAAGGCGACAAGTTTGACCTGGTCATAAGGAGTGCTACGGAACTTGGGGTGACTTCCATCACCCCGGTGATCACGGTCCGGACAATACCCAGGCTGGATGAAAGCAAGCTGGCTTCCAGGAGGGAAAGGTGGCAGAAGATCGCCCGGGCTGCAGCCGAGCAGTCGAGCCGGCCTGCCATTCCGGAAGTCAGGGAGGCCGCGTCTTTTGCCGAAATCATGGATTCTGAATTGGCCGGAGTGCCTCTCTTGGCCATGGAGCGGCGGGAAGTCACCAAGACCGTGGCCGAGGCTGTAGGTCCCGCCAAAGAGGTTTCTATACTTATAGGCCCCGAAGGTGGGTTCGATGCCGGGGAAATCGAGCTGGCTTTCCGAAAAGGGCTGCATCCGATAACCCTTGGCCCATATATCCTCAGGGCTGAAACTGCTTCAGTAGCCGCGTGCGCCATCATCATAGACCACATCCTAAATAGGGTCTAAGTAGGGCAAATTGCAGACAGCCGGGCGTCCCGGCTAGGCCCCAAGCAGAGCAAGTCTTAGACAAGCGGGCGTTCCGGCTAGGCCCTAAGCAGGGCAAGTCTTAGACAGGCAGGCGTCCCGGCGGGTCAGAGTCTTGCAAGCGGGTTCCGCACGGGGCCAGCTGGACAGGCTCTACAGTACTGCCTGAATACCACAAGAAGTGACATGAAGATTATTTCCTGCCTGAACTCATGTTTTACCCACATCTCTCATAGGATCTTCCAAAAAGGCAAACAGGACCCAGGCGGCGGATAAGGTTGTTGGTTCTGATGGGTTCTGATCAGAAGAGTAACTACTAGGGCGGGAAGTTCCACTATGTTTGTTTTCCGGAAAGAATGGCTCATAGGCTTGTTCTTGGCGGTCTTGCTCTGGGTAGGGGTCAGCTTGGACCTTGTCGGCATGCACCAACGAGAAATCTACCTGGCGGTTGCGGCTCCCATACTCAGGGGAAGCTCCGACAAAGCGTGCGTCAGCCTCATGTTCAACGTGGACTGGGGTGAAGAGTATATTCCCGCGCTGCTGGAGATCCTAGAGGAGCACGGTGTGTCAGCCACCTTCTTCCCTACGGGCATTTGGGCAAAGGAAAACAGCGAGCTTCTCAAGCAGATTGTTGACAAAGGGCACGAGGTTGGCAATCACGGGGGCTCCCACGTCCATGTGGAACACTTGCCTAAGGAGCAGTTTCAGGCGGTGATAAAAGACGGGGAGAAAATGATACAAGAGGCCACAGGTGTGAGTCCCTCGAAACTTTTCGCGCCGCCCTACGGGGAATGGTCTAATGCAACGGTGGAATACGCGCTGGAAATCGGCTATCAGACCATCTTGTGGACTGTAGACACTGTAGATTGGCGCATGCCCGAACCTGAAACCATCTGGAAGCGGGCGCTGGCAGGCGCCAAGCCCGGCGCGCTCATCCTCATGCACCCCACCGAGCCTACGGTTGAAGCCCTGCCTCAGATAATCCAAGGACTAAAGGAAAAGGGATTGACTCCCGTGACCGTATCGGAACTTATGTATTGATATCGATCTTGCGCAATCGCATGCATACCGCTCCTTGACACCGATCTTGCTGACGCCGCTTCTACATGCTGGCTTTTCATGTTGCTTTTTGTACCGTTTTTTCATCATTTTTGCATATCGTCTTTTCGGTTTGGCTAACCGGCTCACCGGTAAGCACTTTTTCCCTGGCTCCAGTTAGTGCCGGAGTTTTGTCTTTTTTCCCTCACTCATTCGGAACTCAATCCGGACAACCCCCGACATCTCCGGCTAGCCGCTATCGGACTCAGGATTCATGCATTGATTTTCCACCGGTTCCCCCACACTGTATAATGTGAAAGACGATAGCAAAGGTGCGGCTGCGAAGGTGAAGCCCTAGGCTAGGACACCACTTTGATTTGGAGGAAAGCAATTGGCGAAGATCAGAATAGGATTCAAGACTTTCGGGTGCAAACTCAATCAGTACGATACTGATTTCCTAAAGCAAGCCTTTCAGGATGCAGGTTATTCCGTACCTAACCGGGGCCCTTACGATCTGGTGGTAGTTAACACCTGCGCAGTCACGGCAAGGAGCGCCGCCAAGTGCAGGCAAGCCATCAGGCAAGCTGCCAGGTCAGGTGCCAAGGTGCTGGTCACCGGCTGCTATTCCCAGGTGGCTCAAGCAGAACTCAAAGATCTCCCTGGGGTCGTGGCGGTCACCGGGGTACTCGACAGGGAGTCGCTGGTGGAGATTGCCCGTAAGGCCCTTTCCACTGGCGAAACCATTGTGGAGGTAAAGCCTCACAGGGCCGGCCAGCCGTTCCAGGAAACGCCTGTAAGGGAACCTAGCCTCACTAGGGCGTTTCTCAAAATCCAAGAAGGATGCGATGATTATTGCACCTACTGCATAGTGCCTTATGCAAGGGGCCCGTCCAGGTCCAGGTCTGTCGAGTCCATCCTTGAAGAGGCCCGGAGCCTTGTGGAAAAGGGCTACAAGGAAATCGTGCTCACAGGCACCCACATAGGGCTTTATGGGAAGGACTTGGAGCAGGGTAAGGCGGCTGACCGCGCCGGGGGTAGAAATTGGCACAAGGCTCAGGACAAGGCCGGGGAGTACGCCCACGGCGAAAAGATTGACTTGCCTTTGGTCGTCAGGAAGCTCACCGAGATCGACGGACTCATAAGGCTGAGGATAAGTTCGCTTGAGCCCCACGATGTCACTCCTGAGCTGATACACTGCCTGAGGTTTCCCCAGGTCTGCAACCACCTCCACCTGCCTATCCAAAGCGGCAGCGACAAGGTGCTCAAGCTGATGGGGCGGAGGTACGATGTGGCTGGGTTCCTGGACATCGTAAACCAGGTGAGAAAAGTAGTTCCTGATATCGGGCTGTCTGCAGACGTGATAGTGGGGTTCCCAGGGGAAACAGAGGAAGATTTCGAGAGTACGCTGGATGTGATAAGCCGGGTCAAATTCTCGAGGCTCCATGTGTTTAAGTTCTCCCCGAGACCTGGCACCCCAGCGTACGGATTTCCCGGAAAGGTGTCAGGGAAGGAAATGGAAAGGCGCAGCAAGGCGGTTATTGCCCTGGGTAAGGAACTATCTTTGGATTTCCATCGTAAATTGATAGGCAGGGAAGTTGAAGTGCTGGTGGAAGATGCCAGGGCCCGGGATGGAAAACTTCAGGGAGTGACCAGGAACTACGTGCGAACCTGGTTTGACGGGCCTGATGAGCTCAAGGGGCGTTTGATTGCAGTCAGGGCATATGAGGCCTCTTCTGAAGGCTTGTTGTGCCAGCCGGTAAAATAGGTTGTGAATAGGACAGATAGTGAGGTTTTGCGATGCGAGTAGCGCTTTTGTTGGGTGGAAGATCAGGAGAACATGAAGTGTCGGTCATGTCGGCAAGGTCGGTTTTCGGAGCCCTGCTCGAGGGCGGATTTGATGTTGTTTGCGTGGGAATAACCAGGGAAGGCCACTGGGTGTTCATCGAGGAGCCTGAGAGTTTCTTTGAAAACGGATACGGGGAAGTTACCGTAGACCTGGGACCTTCATGCTATATCCTGCCTGATCCTCTAAGGCCGGGTATCTGGGTTAATGGGTTCAACGTGTATGAGGCTTCAGACGAGTCTGTGGGTGTGTCTGCTGAGTCTGTGCATGACGATGTGAATGCAAAGGTGCATGAGCTTGTACATGAGCCTGTGCAGGAGTCTATGGATGAGTCTGTGGGTAGGGTGCATGTTTCTATGGATGGCTCCCGTGTGCGCCCGGAGGGCATACGAATCTCACAGGCTGGCGCCGGGGCCAGAGTGGATGTGGACGTAGTGTTTCCCGTGCTTCATGGCACATTCGGGGAAGACGGGACGGTGCAGGGACTGCTGGAACTGTCGGGTATTCCTTTTGTGGGATCGGGTACTCTTGCATCTGCTATCTGTATGGACAAAGATACGACCAAGATGGTGCTGTCCCGCCATGGGATCCCATGTGTACCTGCGATTACAGTTGAACGGTGGAGATGGCAAACCCAGAGGGATGCGTTGCTTGAAGAGATTTGTGACCAGGCTGATTTCCCTGTGTTTGTGAAGCCGTCGGCCTCCGGTTCAAGCTTGGGGGTCTCTAAGGTCAAGGACAGGAGCGGTTTGGACTCTGCCATCGACAACGCCTTCCTTTATGATCTTAAGGCTCTCATTGAACCTTCCCAGGAGGGTGCCTTGGAGATTGAATGCAGCGTCCTCGGCAATGAGAAGCCTGTGGCGTCGGTACCCGGTCAAATCATCCCTTCCAGAGAGTTTTACGATTACGAAGCTAAGTATCTTGATAGGTCCACAAGATTGGTTATCCCGGCCCCCCTTGACGATGTCCTGGCGGATAGGGTGAAGGCGGTGGCTATTGATGCGTTCAGGGCTGCAGGTTGCAGCGGGTTGGCGAGGGTGGATTTCTTCGTCTACCCCGACACAGGCGAGTTGTACGTTAACGAGATTAACACCCTGCCTGGCTTTACGGAAGTGAGCATGTACCCGAAACTCTGGGAAGCGTCGGGGCTGCCTTATGCCCAACTGGTAGCGCGCCTGATCGACCTTGCGTTGGAGCGGAAGCGCACCAGTCAAAGGCACGTCAGGCGTGTGGATGCAGGCGGGAGTGTGTGAATAAGGTTTGCGATTGGAAATATGTGTGATTGGAAATCTATGATTGATAACGGTGCCGGATGGTGCATTTTGTGCACCATCCGGCGAATTCCTTTATGCAATTCTCTATTAGGTGGTGCACTCCGTGCACCATTCCTTATGGCATTAGCCCAAAACCAGCCGAGAATGGTGCATCTGGTGCACCATTTCTCCGGCGAACCTTCCGAAAACGGCGCTTCTTGGTGCACGTGGTGCACCATTTTGAGAGGTTTCCAGCATAAAGCGGCCCTGAATGGTGCACCTAGTGCGCCAATTTGTACGGTTTTCTGATCGACCCAGTTCAAATCGGTGCACGCAGTGCACCATTTTGTCTGTTTTCTTCCGGATGGCGGTGTCCCATGGTGCATCAGATGCACCAATCTAACGGATTTTCAGCCGGACTCATCAGGATTTGGTGCACGTAGTGCACCAGTCTGCCCGCTTGCTCGCCGAAACCAGAGAAGAACCGGTTATCATCTATCATTCGGTCTGGACAACAACAAGAGCGTTTTTGATATTTCTCCCAGCCATGATACCGGCCGGCCTGCGACAAGCAGGAAAGCCCAAGCATAAGTTGACCGTTTCAGAATAAGTGGTGTACAATTCAGAGGACTACCGAAGCAGACGTCTTGCACGGGTGAGGCCACCCGGTAAGAGTGCAAATAATGCGGCGGAGGGAGGGATTAGGTGTGCCGGAAATCAGGGTTGGTAAGAACGAGTCCTTCGATAGCGCCCTGCGCCGCTTCAAGCGGGAGTGCCAGCGTTCTGGCATCCTCCGTGACTATCGTAAGCATGAGCATTATGAGAGTCCAAGCGTAAAGCGCAAGAAGAAGGCTGAGGCTGCACGTGCACGCAGGAGCCGTCGCCGGAGAGGCTAGTGAGGCTTCATAGTTTCGGGACGTGCATTAAGTCAACTGCTAGTGCTGCTTACGCCGGAACACTTGCGTGAAGCCGCGACAACGTAAGTCGAACGTAAGTCGAAGGAAGACGAAGAAGTAAGACGAAAGAGGTAATAAAGCGGAATCAAAAAGCCCGGTTTCCGGGCTTTTTTATTTATGTTTCTATTATGCTTATGTTTCCATTATGTTTCCATTTCTACTCCCATCTTCTCACTTATCCTCTTTATCTTCTCACTTATCCTCAGAAGCTACGAGCGCTGCACCTGACGTCCGCAAGCAAGCAAGTATTCAAGCAAGCAAGTATTCCTTGCAGCATACGGGTGTCCCGAGCGTGATCGGGAGGCCCGGAATATTCAAGTAAGCAAGTATTCCTTGCAGGCCTCAGCAAATGGGGAATTGCGTGAAAGGGACCTGCAAGCGCCCCCGGTATGTAAAGAACATGTGCCTTTCCTCATAGACTAATTAGAAGCGGTAGATTACGGTTCAATACCACTTCAACACCAATCCACAGCACAGGGAGCGTTTAGTATGCGCAGGAAACTCAAAATGGAACTTGCAGAAATCCTTGAGCTGCCCATGGATGTGAGCCTGGATCTCCCCAGGGTGGTCATCTTAGGAGATTTAGGCGTGCTTATATCCAACCACAGAGGGCTTATGCAATACTCCACTGACCGGATCGTGGTCGGTGTAGGCGCCGGCCAAATCACCATATCCGGGGACAACCTGGAGATCGAGGAAGTCGGGAAAGAACAGATGGCGGTACGGGGCATCATCAAGTTCGTGGAAATGAACACATCCTAGCTCGGGCCAGAACGCAGCTGCTGCAACCAGCCTTCCGCGGCTTGCTGCAGGCTGCGGAAACCCCGGAAAGCAGGTGGCTGGGCGGAAACTCACCCCGGTTAAGCGGTGCTAGGTAAGCCAGATGAGATACGCCAGAAAACGATATGCCGCAAAATGATACGCTACAGAATGATACGCCACAGAACGATACGCCGCAAAATGATACGCCACAGAACGAGACGCCACAAAATGATACGCCGCAAAATCATACGCCAATAGGGCGCACCAAAGGGATGCCTGGCAAGCAAAAAGCAAGCAAAAGGCAACAAAAGAGCAAGCAGAGCATTACAAGAATGAGAGAGGCGATACGAGTTTGACCCTTCGAAGGCTCATAGGCTACGTGTTGGGCTATGTACGCGTCCAGGTGAGGGGCAAGCACCCGGAACGCCTGGTTAACCTGTGCGTGTGTTCAGGCTTTCCTATCTGGGATATCGCCCTTGAAGACAACACCTTGTATTTTTCCACCACCCTCACCATGTACAAACAAATCAGGCCCCTGGCGCGCAAAGCGAGATGCGTCCCTAAAGTGGTGCAACGCAGGGGGATTCCCTTCACTGTAGGCAAGATCAGGCGGAGGCCGGTGTTTATTCTTGTAAGCTGTATCTTGCTTGCGGCGTTCATCTGGCTGTCAGGCTCGATATGGTCGATTTCAGTCAAAGGCAACACCAAAGTATCCCGGAAGGACATCCTCGAGGTGGCAGCCGACAACGGCCTCAAGATAGGGGCGAGGAAAAGCTACATATCAGTAGACAGCCTCCAGCAGTCCATAGCGCTGGCATTTCCCGAAATCTCATGGGTGTATGTGAAGTTCCAAGGTACCCGCGCGGTTATAGAAATCGTAGAGAAGGTGAGGCCGGATATCCCCGGTCCAGGTGACATTGTAGCCAAGAAGGACGGGATAGTCGAATCGGTGCTCGTGCTCTCGGGCGTGCCTGTGGTGCAGCCCGGTCAGACCGTCAAGAAGGGAGACCTGCTCATTGCAGGTATGGCTTCAGGGGGGATACAAGGTGCACGGGGCAGCGTTACGGCCAGGACCTGGTACGAGGTGATAACTGAAGAACCCCTTTCTCGCTTGGAGCGGGTCAGAACCGGTAGGAAGAAAGAAGTCCCTGTACTTAAGATAGGAGACAGGGAATTCCTTTTGTTTCCAATGGGTAAAATGTTTGAGTGGTATGAAATAGAAGAATATCCAATTAAGGTATTTGGAAAAGGTGAAGCGGCCCTTGCGGTCGAATTATTCACAAGGGTGTTTTTTGAAGTACAATGGGATTGGAGAGAGGTTTCCATAGAAGAAGCGGTTGCAAGTGCTCAAGGTAAAGGCAAGCGTGCCATCGAAAGCCGGTTGCCTTCTACTGCAAAGCTGATAGACTTTACCTATGAAACATCGGGTGATGCAGAATCGGTGCTGGTGAGGGTTGTGGCGAGTACCATAGAGGATATAGGAGAACTTGCGCCCTGGCCAAGCGATGAAGACGGAGGTTGGTAATTGAAGTTGCCATCTGAAAATCAGGTCATATTTGAACTTGCCAGCAATGCTGAGGCTTTTAACTTGTTTGGTTCTTACGACGAAAACCTTGCACTTCTGGAAGATGCGCTTGATGTGAAGCTGGTCGCCCGCGGGAACAGCTTGATGGTTTCTGGCCCTAGTGACAAAGTTGCTGACGCCCAAAAAGTGTTGGAGCATTTGGTGAGCAGGGTACGGACAGGCCATAAGGTAACTGCCCAGGATGTGCGCTATGCCATAAGGTCGGTCAGGGAAGGTAATGCCTTAAAGAACTACAACGATGTGATCATAGTCACTGCACGGGGTAAAGCCATTGGGCCGAGGACACCCGGACAAAAACGATATGTCGACGCTATCAGGCGCAATCCCCTGGTGTTTGGGATTGGACCGGCGGGAACCGGTAAGACCTACCTTGCAGTAGCCATGGCTATTGCAGCATTTAAGCGGCGCGAGGTGGACAGGATTATCCTTACCAGGCCTGCAGTTGAAGCAGGCGAGAAACTCGGTTTTCTGCCCGGAGACATCCAGGAAAAGGTCAACCCGTACCTAAGGCCTGTTTACGATGCGTGTTTCGATATCCTTGGGTTGGATACTTTCGAGCGGCACATGCAGCGGGGGCTCATTGAAGTAGCTCCTCTGGCATACATGCGGGGCCGTACCCTTGAATCGGCATTTGTGATACTTGACGAGGCACAGAACACCACGCCCGAGCAGATGAAGATGTTCCTTACCAGGTTGGGGATGAACTCCAAGGCAGTGGTTAACGGCGACATCACCCAGATCGACTTGCCCAAGGGAGCCTTTTCAGGGCTTGACCAGGTCCAGGCGGTACTCAAGGGCGTGCCGGGCATAGAGATGGTCTACCTTACAGACCGGGACGTGGTCCGCCACGAACTGGTGTCAAGGATAATACGGGCTTATGACAGCTTCGACGAAGAAGCTTGGAAAGAGGAGAAATCCAGTGTTCAGAAAAGCGGAGAAAGCCGGAAAGATCAACAACAACAATAGTAATAACGCGGCATCCTCCGGTAATTCAAAGCGGCCAAACCAGGAAAACGGTAACGGTTTGGCTCAAAGGCTCAAACCCCGCAGCCATCTGCTGGTATGGGGTGCGGCAACCTTTGTGGTCACCTTTGCAGTGTTTTTGATTTCCCTGGTGCCCCCTCAGGTGGAACTAAAGGTGGGGGAAGTGTCCCCTATTGACGTGAGGGCTACCAAGGAAGTGGTGGACGAAGCAGCCACCGAAGCCCTCAGGGCTGAGGTCATTGCAGGGGTATCAGAAGTGTACGACAGCAACCCCAGGGTGCTAGATGAAATCAACGGTCTTTTCGATGACCTGTTGTCCAAACTAAACACCCTGGCTTCCAGCGAGGAGATTGCCACCCAAGACATTGTGAGGGAACTCAGGCCTTTTGTGTCTGATGACGTTTCAGATACCGACATCATCGGGGTGATGGCTACCTCACCTGCAGTAGTAGAAAGTGCTATAAGCAGGGTGCGGCAGGCAGTGGAGGATGTACTGTCCCGGGGGCTCAAGTCTGAGAACCTGGATAAAGCCAAGGAAGATGTCAAATCCCAGCTGGCTGCAACTAACTCAATCCCTGAACAGGTCGCCAGGTTTCTGGCAGGCTTTATCGACAAGAACCTGAAACCTAACCTGATTTTGAACCAGGAAGAGACCGATAAGAAAATCCGGCAGGCGCTTGCCCAAGTGGAGCCTGTAAGAATCCGCCGGGATGAGTTTATCGTAAGGAAAGGCGAACTTGTAACCGAAAACCACATTGTGCTGCTGGAGAAGCTCGGCATCATGGGGGCCCGAGTGAGGTTCTCCCAAGTTTCAGGCGCGTTCCTAATAGCGCTGCTTTTCTGCGGCTTTACCGGGGTTTATCTGGTCACCTATCACGCCGATGCGCTTACCCCTAAGAATACCGCGCTCCTGGCTTTGGTGATCATGCTGAGTCTGGTGGTGCTTAAGCTCCTCACCGGGATTTCCGGTTTCCTCGCACCGGTACCTTTCGCGGTTATGCTGTCTGCTACTTTGATAGACAGGAGGTTTGCGGCGTTCTTTGGAGCCGGGCTTGCCTTTGCATCAGGAGTCCTAGCCGGGTTTGAAGTCAAGTACGTGGCGCTTGCGCTTACGTCTGGGCTTGCCTCGGCACTGGCTGTCAAGAAGGTCTGGAACAGAACCCAGCTGTTTAAGGCAGGGCTTGTGGTGGCGATTGTGGGAGGAGCCACTTACACATGTCTGGGGCTTACAGGGGCCATGGCTCTAGAAGGCGCATCAGTGTGGCGGGAAGTGATGCTGGTGCTGGCCAACGGCCCTCTGTCGGCGGTGCTTGCAGTGGGTTCGTTGCCTATTTTCGAAACCATGTTCGGCATACTTACACCTATCAGGTTGCTTGAACTGTCAAACCCTGAACATCCGCTGCTCAACAGGCTGCTTATGGAGGCCCCGGGTACCTATCACCATAGCATCATGGTGGGCAACCTTGCGGAAGCTGCCGCCACGGCCATAGGGGCTGACAGCTTGTTGGCAAGGGTGGGTGCATATTACCACGACATCGGCAAGATCAAGCGGCCGTATCTTTTCACCGAAAACCAGGTGTTCGACATGGAGAACCCTCACGACAGGATGAGCCCGTCCTTGTCGTCTACAGTCATAATGTCTCACGTAAAAGACGGCGTTGAGTTGGCCAGGGAGTACAAGGTGCCTGAGCAGATAATCGATTTTATAAGGGAACATCACGGAACCGGCCTTGCTTCGTATTTCTACGTAAAAGCTACGGAAGAAGCTGCGGCCAAGAACGAAAAGCCGCCTGAGGAATGGGCTTTCAGGTATGAAGGCCCCAGGCCCGGCAGCAAAGAGACGGCTATCGTGATGCTGGCTGACAGCATTGAGGCGGCCACCAGGTCCCTTTCCAGGCCCACTCCTGACCGCATCGAATCTGTGGTGAGGAAGATTATACAAGAGCGGTTGTTCGACCATCAGCTGGACAGATCCGATCTAACTTTGCGGGAACTGGATACTATAGCAGAGACGTTTGTACAGGTGCTAACAGGGTTGTTCCATACGAGGATCCAGTATCCCAAGCCAAAGAAAAACGACAACAACCCTAGCAACGATAACAACGTAAAGGACGGGAACGGTGAAGCAAATGACAGTTGAGGTAGCCATAAACATAGAGTCCGGTATCGGTTTGAGGCAAAAACAGTTTCTGAGCAGGCTGGCATCCCGGGTGGTGAGGTACACCTTGAGACGGGAAGGCGTGGACTTGCGCGATGTCCAGGTCTCGGTGCTGTTTACATCCGATGATTTCATCGCTTCCCTCAACAAGAGGTACCGGGATGAAGACGGCCCCACTGATGTGCTGGCGTTTCCCATGAGCGGCGACGAGGAAGATGTTGAGGGCACAGAAATAGAATACGATACCGGAGACGATGGCGGCGAGGATTTGACCCCTATGCCGCGGGTGTTGGGCGACATAGTAATCTCGCTGGATACCGCTGCCCGGCAGGCTGAATCCCACGGCAGGCCCTTGCGTCAGGAGCTGGCGCTCCTGCTTATCCATGGCACTTTGCACCTTTTGGGCTATGACCATGATGAACCTCAAAAAGAGGCGGTTATGTGGGAGAAGCAAGACGCGATCCTAAAAGCCCTCAATATCTAGGAGGCCGGGACCTCCGGTCCTGTTCCCTTTGGGAGAGTTTCCGTTACGCCTGGGATGGGCTCAGGTACATCTACGTCAGCCAACGCAACATGCGCATACACGTGTTCCTCGCTTCCCTGGCATTTGGTGCATGTATCGTGGGCGGGGTGGAGAAGGCCGACTTCTTCATGGTTGCCCTGGCGGTAATGGCAGTGCTGTCGGCGGAAGTGGTCAACACACTTACCGAGTCTCTGGTGGATCTCATGAACCCCGAGTACAGCGTGATTGCCAAAATCATCAAGGACGTTGCGGCCGCCGGGGTGCTGCTGACTGCAGGTTTCTCGCTGGTAGTTGGCGCCGTAGTGTTTCTGCCACTGCTTGGAGATCTCCCAGGAGTATTTGAAGGCTTTGTTGCGCACAGATGGCCATATTTCCTGGCCCATGTGGTGGTCTTCGTGCTGCCTTCCCTTTGGGGCGTTATCTATTTCGCCTGCCGCGAGGGAGCAGAATTGAGCCCTGGGGACGGCCTAGGTCTTGGCGCACCTCCAACAGGTTCAGAAGACGCAAGCCAAGGCCCAACTGTGTCAGGTAGCGCAGGTACATGCCCTGGGCAGGAGGAGAAGTAGTTGCTCTATCAATCAGAAGCAGTTGTCTTGGATCAAGACGATCTGGGGGAAAACGACAAGCTAGCCACGATTTTTACCAGGCAGGAAGGCTTGGTAAGGGCCGTGGTGAAAGGAGCCAGGCGGCCCAGGAGCAAACTCAGGGGGCTCACCCAGCCGCTAACCCATGGAGTGTTCCAGATCTACCGGGGACGGAACCTGGACCGGGTTACTCAGGTGGCGGTCAAGAACGGGTTTCCGGGGATAGTAGAAAACTATGAGAAGATGATATATGCCAGGTATCTGGTGGAACTTCTCACAAGTGTGCTTCCTGAAAAGGAACGGCATCCCGCCTTGTTTGATTTTTTCCTAACTGTGCTGGGTTGTCTTCAGGACAAACACGACCCGTGGGTGGTTGTCCGCTGGGCCGAGCTGGGGATACTTAAGCTGGCCGGGTTTGCGCCGTCGTTTTCCCAATGCGTTGAATGCGGCAGCCAGCTACAAGAGCCTCCCGTGTATTTTTCACTGAGGGACGGGGGTGGCTTGTGCGGGTCATGTGTGTCAGCTGCGCCTGCCACGTCGGCTTCACCGGAAAACCAGATACGCACATATGGTGAACTGATACGGGTTTCTCCCGGAGCCCTCAGGACCCTGGAGATCCTATCGGCTCCGGTAACAGGCTGGGGGCACGTGAGCTGCCCCAACATCACCGCCAGGGGGCAGGTGAGGTCAGAGATCAACCGGATTTCCCGGAAATACATCAGTTTTGTGCTCGACAAACGTCTTAAATCCGCCTCTTTGGTGGAAAGTATAGAAGATGAGACTTGACAACCGTTTGGGGGTGATTTACCGGTGGGCATGCCTTACAGGGATGATATGTTGTACAAGATTGACGAAATCCGCAAGAGGACCGGCGCCACCTATGAAGCGGCCAAACTTGCCCTGGAAAGGGCTTCAGGCGACGTGGTTGAGGCCCTGGTGGAACTAGAGAAATCGTCTCCTAGGCGTGAGGTCATCAAGGTCAAAGGGCCGGATCTGGTGCGGACCGTGTCGGACATCATACGCCGGGGCAATGCGTCCAGGATTATAGTAAGGAGCGGGGACTACGTTGTGGCCGACATACCTGTTACAATAGGTGTTGTGGCAACTGTGTTTGCCCCGTGGCTGGCGGTTTTGGGTTCTGTTGCGCTCATGCTGAGCACTTGGACAGTTGAAATAGAACGGCCTTTAGATGAAAATGGACAGTAACAGAACAAGCTAGGGGATGATGGAATCCAGGGGACGATCCTAACGTACTTAGGACCGTCCCTGATGTTTCAGAAACAGCCAGGTATCTTATGCGAGGGGAAGGAGTTTTACCGTGGGCGAGTGTTTCTATTTTCAGGACGTGATACGGGCACTGCAAGATTTTTGGGCAGAGCACGGCTGCTACATCGGGCAGCCTTACGACATTGAAAAAGGCGCCGGGACCATGAACCCCTTGACCTTCTTCTATGTGCTCGGCCCTGAGCCCTGGAACATGGCATATGTTGAACCTTGCAGGAGGCCCCAGGATGCCCGTTACGGAGACAACCCCAACAGGATGGGCCACTACTATCAGTTCCAGGTAATCCTCAAGCCTCCGCCTGACAACGTGGTTGAACTCTACATCGACTCCCTCGAAAGGCTGGGTATAGACCGCAGGGAACATGACATCAGGCTCGTGGAGGACAACTGGGAGTCACCTACTTTAGGCGCTGCAGGCTTGGGTTGGGAAGTATGGCTTGACGGAATGGAGATCACCCAGTTTACCTATTTCCAGGAGATGGGCGGGCTAGAGATCAAGCCTATTGCGGCTGAGCTTACATACGGTTTGGAGCGGATCACCGCCTATATCCAAAACGTGGACAACGTGTGGGATATCCAGGTGTCGCCGGGGGTCACCTACGGCCAGATTTTCCTGGAGCAAGAGAAGCAAAACTCAGTCTACGGGTTTGAAGTGGCTGACGTCGAGTTTCTCAGGCAGCAATTTAGCGGCTACGAGGAGGAAAGTGCGGCGCTTCTTGACAAAGGATTGGTCAGGCCGGCTTACGATTGTGCCCTAAAGTGCTCCCATATCTTCAACTTGCTCGACGCAAGGGGCGCGCTCTCTGTTGCAGAGCGGCAGAACTACATTGCCAGGATCCGCAAGCTCACACGCCAGTGCGCACACAAGTATCTGAGTCTCCGGGGGTTTGACGAGAAATGAATGCAGACTTGCTTTTTGAGGTAGGTTCAGACGAAATCCCGGCAAGGTATCTTTTGCCTGCCATCGAACAAATCAGGCGAAGGACCGCACAAGCCCTGGAACAAGCCAGGCTGAGCTTTAGCCGGGTGGATGCTTACGGCACTCCAAGGCGGTTGGTGGTATACGTCAAGGATTTAGCTCCCAAGAGCCGGGATCTTACCACCAAGCAAAGAGGGCCTTCCAAGAAGGTGGCGTTTGACGCTGAAGGCAACCCGACCAAGGCGCTCTTGGGGTTTAGCCGGTCTCTTGGCATAGATCCGTCGGAGGTGATCATCGAAGAAGAGTCCGGCGGTGAATACGTGTATGGCTTCAAGCATGAACCTGGCCGGCCTGTGCAGGAGATCCTTCCGGAAATCCTGCCGTCTGTGGTCATGGGCATGGATTGCCCCCATCCCTTAAGGTGGGGTGAAGGCGACTGGCGTTGGTACCGGCCTATCCGCTGGGTGGTTTGCCTCTACGGCGGAGAGCCGGTTTCCCTCGAGATAGCCGGGGTGAAATCAGGCCGCACAAGTTTCGGCCACAGGACTCTGCATCCTGGTAAAGTGGAAATCCCTTCAGCGCCGGCATACTTCCAAATCATGGAGGACGCTGGGGTTATAGTCGACCACAACCGCCGGCGGGAGCTTATCCTCCAAGGGGCAAAGCGCCTTGCAGGTGAGCTATCAGGAGTACCTTTAGACGATAAAGGATTGCTTGACGAAGTTACTTGCCTTTGCGAACGTCCCGCTGCGTTCAGGGGCGGGTTCAGCCCGGATTACCTGCAACTTCCCAAGGAAGTGCTCATCACGGTCATGCGGCATCACCAGCGGTATTTCCCCATCCTCGATCAAGAAGGCAATGTGCTTCCCGGATTTATAGGGGTCCGGGACGGGAGCGATACCCACGGCATGGAAAATGTGATAAAGGGCAATGAGTGGGTGCTGGTGGCCCGGCTGGAGGACGCCCTGTTCTTCTATTCCCAAGACCTGGGCGTTCCCCTGGGCGACAGGCTCCCTGACCTCAAGGGGGTATACTTCCTGCGGGGTGCCGGTACATTGTGGCACAAGGCCCACAGGCTGGTTGACCTCACAGCTTATCTGGGAAAAAGCCTAGGGTTTTCAGACGATGAGATGGAACCGGCCTTGGAAGCAGCTCGTCTTGCCAAGTGTGATCTGGTCACCCAGATGGTGAGGGAACTTCCCGAACTCGAGGGGATAATGGGCGGCCATTACGCCAGGGCACAAGGATTACCCGGAGAGGTGGCCGATGCCATAGCCCAGCATTACCTGCCTAAGGGGGCAGGGGACAAGCTGCCGGATAAAGGGCCTGGCGCCCTGGTTGCCATTGCAGACAAGATCGACACTTTGTCGGTGGCTTTTGCCCTGGGTACCCAGGTTTCAGGTTCCCAAGACCCATTGGGGCTTAGGAGGGCGGCTTCCGGCGCGGTAAACATCATCCTATCCCACGGCTATGACTTAAGGCTAGACGAAATAATCAGGTTTGCCGTGGAACTTGCCATGGATGCGGTAAAGCAAGGCGATGAAGCTTTCGGCAGGCCCGAAAAGGGCGAGCCTGCAAACGGTAAGGCAGGCAAGGCCAAGCAGCGGAATCAGCTTGATGAAAGCACTGTTGTTGACAACCTCAAGCAGTTCATGTTGTACCGGGTGGAAGCCCTTCTAACTGAACAAGGGTTACCCATAGAAATGATAAGAGGGGTCATCGGCGGGGGCGAAACCAGGATCGCCAGGTTGCCCCTTATGATCCGGGCGCTTTCAAGCCTTGTAGGCACGGAACAGCTCGACAACGTGGTCACAGGGTGGCGCAGGACTTCAGTGCTGGGAAGCAAAGCCCAGGGCAGGGCAGTGGATGAAAGCCTGCTTGTTGAACAAGCTGAAAAAGAGCTCTACTATTTAATCAGGCAAAAAGCCGGGCTTATGGACGAACTGTTTGAGAACAAGAAATATGAAGAGTACCTTGAGGAACTTTCGTCAATGAGGGTTCCCATTGACAGCTGCCTGGACAACGTGCTGATCATGGCAGAGGATGAGGCACTCAAACAAAACCGCCTGAGCCTCTTGGGGCTGGTGGCAGACATGTTTACCAGGTTCGCTGATTTCGCGTATGTGCTGCCTCTGACCGGAAAGCACTGAGGGTTCCCGGAAAGTACGCGCCGGAGGAGCCCTCAAGTGGTATGCCCTTCACCATGCCGCGATGCGGGCCCGCAGGTGATGGACCCGGAGCGCTTGGTATGCTGGATTGGCCGGCTTGAGGTTTTGGGGCAGACAGGGAGGGTTACATGTGGAAACTGAAAGGCCTGCAGTGTTCGTACTATCGGACTCATTGGGTGAAACCGCAGAACTCGTTGTAAGAGCTGCAGCCGCCCAGTTTAACGCCGGGGGCGTTAACATCCACAAGTTCGGGTATGTGCAAAGCGAGGAAGCGATTGACAGGGCTCTCAGCCAGGCAGAGTCCAAGAAATCCATAGTGGTGTATACCCTTGTCAAACCTGAACTTAGGGAATATGCAAGAACCCAGGCCGGACTCAGGGGCATTCCGGCAGTAGACGTGCTGGGGCCCGTATTGGACGCGCTTGCCACGGTTGCCCCGTCAGAGCCAAGGTTTGAGCCTGGCCTTATGCACAAGATCGATGAGGACTACTTCAGGCGCGTCGAGGCGGTTGAGTTTTCGGTTAAGTGTGATGACGGCAAAGACCTTCTGTCTTTACCCTTTGCTGAGGTGGTTCTGATAGGGGTGTCCCGTACCTCGAAGACTCCTGTCAGCCTCTACCTGGCCCAAAGGGGATATAAGGTGGCAAACATCCCCTTGGTACCTGAGATTCCGCCGCCACGGGAACTGTTTAAGATCCCGGTGGAAAAGATCATAGGGCTCACCTTGAGCCCGGAAAAGCTGGTTAAAGTGAGGAAAGAACGGCTCAGGGCCATGGGGCTTGACGAGAATTCGTCTTATGCGGATCTTACGCGGATTCTTCAGGAACTTGACTATGCAAACGAGATCTTCCGCCAGCTGGGTTGCGGCGTGATCGACGTTACAGATAAGGCTGTAGAAGAAACGGCTAACCAGGTTTTGGAGATCATCAAGGGGAGGAGCATGTAAAGTGGCCGGTAAACTCGTGTACTGGTTTGAAGAAGGTGGGGAGGAGCACAGGGCTATCCTGGGAGGCAAAGGGGCTGGCCTTGCAGAGATGACCAGGATAGGTTTGCCGGTACCTCCTGGCTTTACCATCACCACTCAAGCTTGCAAACTATATTACCAATCAGACAGGAAACTGCCGGATTCCCTCAAACAGGACATAAAAGATTACATCAAAGGTCTGGAGCAGAAAACAGGGAAGCACTTCGGCGGTGACCAAAACCCCCTTTTGGTGTCAGTCAGGTCCGGTGCTCCCATAAGCATGCCAGGGATGATGGATACCATATTGAACCTGGGTCTAAACGATCGGAGCGTCAAAGGGCTTTACGAAGCCACTCAGGATCTTCGTTTTTCATACGACTGTTACAGACGGTTCATCCAGATGTTCGGCAACGTGGTGCTGGGTATCCCTCACAGCGAGTTTGAGCGTGTGTTTTCGCAACTGAAGAAGGATGAAGGGGTGACCCAGGACCAGGATGTTTCAGCTCAAGGGCTTAAGTCCCTTGTGGCGTCGTACAAGCGGATAATTCGCCAAAAGGCGGGCATCGAGTTTCCTGATGATCCTTACGATCAGCTGTTTATGGCTGTGTCCGCTGTGTTTGACTCGTGGAACAATGAGCGGGCCATCATATACAGGAACATCAACAAAATCTCCCATGACCTGGGTACTGCAGTAAACGTCCAAACCATGGTGTTTGGCAACATGGGAGCAGACTCTGGTACGGGGGTCATGTTTACCAGGGACCCTTCAACAGGCGAGCGGGTGCTCTACGGGGAGTACTTGATGAATGCCCAGGGTGAAGACGTTGTGGCAGGGCTGAGGACCCCCAGGCCCATATTGGAAATCGATGAAGATTTGCCCGGGATGCTGGAGCAGCTCAAGAAGGTGGCACGGCTGCTTGAAGATCACTACAAGGACATGCAGGACATTGAGTTTACCATAGAGCGGGGCAAGCTCTACATCCTACAGACCAGGGCCGGGAAGCGTACTGCCCAAGCAGCGCTTGAGATAGCCAGGGCCCTGGTGCAGGAGGGGCAGATTTCTAAGGAAACCGCGGTAATGCGCATAAGTCCCGAAGAAGTCTCAAGACTTCTCCACAGGGCCATCGACCCCAAAGCCATCGCTGAGGCAGTGTGCCAGGGGTTGCCTGCATCCCCCGGCGCGGCCACAGGCAAGGTGGTGTTCGACACAGCTAAGGCAGAGATCCTAGGAGAGCAGGGCGAGAAGATAATCTTGGTCCGGCCTGAGACCACCCCGGATGACATGCCCGGGATAGTCCATGCTCAGGGAATCCTCACATCAAGGGGCGGGATGACCTGCCACGCCGCTATCGTAGCCCGTGGTATGGGCAAGCCCGCGGTGGTAGGGTGCGATGCCTTGCGGATCGACCTCGAAGGCAACAAAGCTACCATCGCCGGTAGAGAAATAAATGAAGGCGATGTGATTTCCATAGACGGTAGCACCGGAAACGTGTACTTTGGGCAGGTTCCCCTGGTGGAGCCCATCATGGGCGGGGCCTTCAAAGAAGTCCTGGGATGGGCCGATGAAGTCAGGAGACTGGGCGTCAAAGCCAACGCCGACACCCCTGAGGATGCCCGGCGCGCGAGAGAGTTCGGGGCTGAGGGTATAGGGCTTTGCCGCACCGAGCATATGTTTATGGGACACGACAGGATGGCTGCGGTCCAGCAGATGATCCTTGCAGATACCGAAGAAGACAGGCGGAAAGCTTTGGATGTGCTCCTGCCCATGCAGGAAGCTGACTTTTACGACATCCTAAAGGCCATGAGAGGCTACCCGGTCACCATACGGTTGCTGGATCCTCCTCTCCATGAGTTTTTGCCCAACGTAGAGGAACTTATGAAGACCCTGTCTGAGATGAAAGCCAAGGGAGCTCCTAAGTCAGAGATCTCCCACGTCGAGGACCTTCTCAGGAAGGCCAAGGCGCTTCAGGAAATGAACCCCATGCTTGGAATGAGAGGCTGCAGGCTGGGCATTGTATATCCCGAAATCTACGAGATGCAGGCCAGGGCCATCTTCCAAGCCACGGCGCGGCTCATCAAAGAAGGCATTTCAGACGTGTACCCTGAGGTCATGATCCCCCTGGTGGGCGCAGCCAAGGAGCTGGAAATCCTCAGGGAGCGTGTGGAGCAGGTGGCCGGGCAGGTTAAACAGGAACAGGGAGTGGACTTTCCTGTGGTTATCGGCACCATGATAGAGATTCCCAGGGCGTGCCTTACCGCAGATGAAATTGCGGCACATGCCCAGTTCTTCTCGTTCGGGACCAACGACCTCACCCAGACCACCTTTGGGTATTCAAGGGACGATGCAGAAGCCAAGTTCCTCCACAAATATCTGGGTGAGAAGATACTCAAGGACAACCCGTTTGCCGTGCTCGACCAGAAAGGCGTAGGCAAGCTGGTTGAGACTGCCGTTAAACTCGGGCGGGGCATCAGGCCGGATTTGGTGATCGGCATTTGCGGAGAGCATGGCGGGGAGCCTTCGTCAATCGAGTTTTTCCACAAGGCCGGGTTGGATTATGTATCATGTTCGCCCTATCGCGTGCCGGTGGCAAGGCTTGCGGCGGCACAGGCTGCATTAAGAAGCCGGCAGGCCTAGCAAGCCAGAATCCCAAGCCGGCCAAGGCTTTCACGGGCCCGGGGGACCGGGCCCGTGATTGTTTTGACTTCCGTAGGACTTTTTCCGCCCGTAGTCGTATATAAGATGTACAAGCTTCTGCCTTACACCTAAGACTCCGATACCTGCAGTTGACGGTATTGCTGAGAAGGAATTTCGACACCGAAATCGAATATTGTATAGGTTATATTGTCGCCAAATATCAAAGCACTTGTGGGAAGGGAGTTAACGGACGGCAAAGTGTCCAGAAGGTACTACTCCGAGGATTTTATTGCGGAACTAAAATCCAGGGCCGACATAGTGTCCCTGATCTCTGAGTACGTGAGGCTCAGGAGGACAGGGAAGAACTATGTGGGCTTGTGCCCGTTTCATCAGGAAAAGACACCGTCTTTCAGCGTCGACCCTGATAAGCAACTGTTCTATTGCTTCGGGTGCGGACAAGGCGGAAACATATTTACGTTTCTGATGAAGATAGAGAACCTGACGTTTCAGGATGCCGTGGAAGAGTTGGCTAGAAGAACAGGCTTACCCCTTCCCAAGGCGGCATTGGATCCTGAGGCGGCCAGGCGGAGCGCCCGCGCGGCGGGTATCCGCAAGGCGCTTGAGTTCGCCCGGGACCGCTACAGGGAGATGCTTTACTCGGCGCACGGTGCAAAAGCTCTCAAGTACCTGCAAGGCAGGGGCTTATCCCGTGAGATAATCGATCTATTCCAATTGGGGTATGCTCCCGCAGGATGGGATTTTGTCACCCAGGGAGCTTTAAAGGCGGGAATAGACATTAGGTATCTTGAACTGTCGGGGCTCTCCGTACGGAGCAGGCGGGGAACATACTATGACCGCTTCCGCAACAGGATAATGTTTCCGATTTGGGACACCCGGGGCGAACTTATCGGGTTCGCCGGCAGGGCGTTGGGAGATGAGACGCCCAAGTATCTCAACTCCCCTGATACACCTGTGTTCCACAAGAGCAGGGAACTGTATGCCCTTCACCTGGCTAAGCCAAGTATAAGGAGCAAGGGACGGGTTTGTGTAATGGAAGGGTACATGGATGTTATCAGTATGTTCCAAAATGGCATAGACTACGTTGTGGCAGGCATGGGGACGGCCTTTTCGGTGGAACAAGCTAGGGCCCTGTTGCTGCTAAGCGACGATGTGGTGTTGGCTTACGATCAGGATGAAGCGGGGAAAAAAGCGGTCAGACGTTGTATTGACGTGTTTCGCGAAGCCGGTGGGCGCAGCCGGGTAGTTACCTTCGAGGGCGCTAAAGACCCCGACGAGTTCGTGCAGAGGTACGGAGGGGACAAATTCGAGGAATTGATTGAAAATGCAAGTCCCGACATAAGGTTCATATTTGAAGAAGCGGCCAGGTCAACTGATATTTCAACAGTTGAGGGCAAACTTCAAGTAAAGGACATAATGATACCGGTATTGGCAGCCTTGGACAGCGAGTTCGAAATCTCAGTGTATACTACCGAGCTGTCCAGGAAGCTTGATGTACGAAAGGAATCTTTAGAGAGGGATGTAGAATTATACCGACGAAGGGCACGGGCTGGGACCCGTGGGTATAAAAATCCAAAAAACAGCAATACTACAGGTTATGACAACCGGTCTCGATCTAGTGGGAAAAATCACAGCGTCCAGGGCAGCATTGCTCTTGGACGGCAGAGGGCTGAGGAAGGAATTATTAGGGCGCTTGTAGAAAAGCCTGAACTAATAAGAATGGCAAGTGCTTATCTTGATGAGAGCGACTTCGCCGGCAATATGTGTCGTTTTGTATACACGAATTTGGCAAGTTCCCCCAAACTGCCCGAGGATCACGAAGTCTCTAGTTGGATTGCAGAAATCTGCGCCAAATTCGGACCCGTAGACCGTCCTGAACGTGTGCTCATGGATTGTATACGAAGGCTTAAGGAAGTCCGGCTCAGAGAGTTGCGGGAAGAGATGAAACTGGTTCAAGAAGCGCAGGATGAGCAGAGACTCATGGCGATTCTCAACGAATATCAGGAACTACTTAGACAAGCGAAGTCTACCAGGGGAGATGATTATGACAGTTTCCCTGATGATTTCCCCGGGAGGGAAGAGGGTTGAAAGACTTACAACAACTAGCGGCTGATGCAGTAAAACACCTTATTGCCAAGGGGCAGGAAAAGGGCTTCTTGACCTATAAGGAAATTGCCGACGCCCTGGAAGGTATCGATATTGGCGAAAAAGAGGCTGAGGAAGTCTATCGTGTTTTTCACGATTTAGGTATAGAAGTAATCAGCGAGCGGCAATCGGCTCACGGAGACTATGCCCATCGCCGGGTTCCGGAAGGTGCTGCCGGAAAACCGGCAACCGATGGCGCAGTTCCGGTCCCTCTTTCTGATGAAGATGCCGCAGAAGATGACGAAGCAGATTTTGACGAAGATGTTGATGACAGCGAAACCGGCGATTCTGATGAGGCTGAAGCCAAGGAAGATGGGAAGGATACGGAAATCGACCTGTCTGTGCCTGAAGGGATAGCGTTAGATGACCCTGTGAGGATGTACCTGAAAGAAATCGGAAGGGTACCCCTTCTTACCGCTGAAGAAGAGGTTGAACTGGCTAAGCGGATGGAGATGGGCGACAAAGAAGCCAAGCAGCGTCTCATCGAGTCCAACCTACGGCTTGTGGTATCCATCGCCAAGCGGTACGTGGGACGGGGAATGTTGTTCCTCGACCTCATCCAGGAAGGCAACATGGGGCTCATAAAAGCGGTGGAGAAATTCGACTACAGGAAAGGGTACAAACTCAGCACTTATGCTACGTGGTGGATCAGGCAGGCGATTACCCGGGCGATTGCTGACCAGGCCAGGACCATAAGGATCCCTGTGCATATGGTGGAAACCATCAATAAGCTCGTACGTACTTCCAGGCAGCTGCTGCAGGAGCTGGGCAGGGAGCCCACTGCAGAGGAAATTGCCGAAGAGATGGGGCTCACACCTGAGAGAGTCAGAGAGATCCAGAAAATCGCACAGGAGCCGGTGTCTTTGGAGACTCCTATCGGCGAGGAAGAGGACAGCCATCTCGGCGACTTCATTGAAGACCAGGATGCCTTGGCGCCGGCAGAGGCTGCGTCCTTTGTGATGCTCAAGGAGCAAATTGAAGAGGTGCTCGATACGCTCAACGAGAGGGAACAGCGGGTTTTGCGGCTCCGCTTCGGGCTTGACGACGGCAAGGCCAGGACGCTTGAAGAAGTAGGACGCGAATTCGGGGTCACCCGGGAGCGCATCAGGCAGATTGAGGCCAAGGCTCTCAGGAAACTCAGGCATCCGCAAAGGAGCAAAAAACTGAGGGATTATCTCACCTAACCCTTAGTGGCAGGCGGATACGTTTGAGCCCGGGGCTACCGGGCTTATTGATTTTTAGGATATAATGACTATGTATTGCCTCCTGCTATTTTTCGGGTTTTGTGAGGATTAGAGTCTTAGGAGGATTAGGAATGGATGACAACGGTACAGCAGCCGGCCGGTTGGAACGCGACGCCGCTGTTCAAAGTAAGCAGGTAAGTCCCGGCGCATCCGGTTGTGCTGCGGATACGGCACCTTATCAGCGATCTGCGAGCCTTACCCAGCTTTTCTTGAGTTTCTTCAAGATAGGCGCGTTTACTTTTGGCGGAGGATGGGCTATGGTGCCCCTGATCCAAAAACAACTTTGTGAAAAGTATGGGTGGCTGGACGATCAGGAGTTCGTAGACATCCTGGCAATCGCCCAAAGCGGCCCCGGCCCCATCGCCATCAACACGTCGGTGCTATGCGGTTACAGGCTGAGGGGGCTCCCCGGTGCCCTAGTCGCCACCTTGGGTTCAAGCTTGCCCTCGTTTATCACCATCCTGGTGGTTGCCGCTTTCTTTTTGAAGATCCGTGACTCAAGCGCGGTTGAAGCCATATTCAGAGGTATGCGCCCTGCCATATTTAGCCTGCTGGTTTCAGCCGTGTGTCAGGTAGGCAGGAAGTCGGTCAGAAACAGGCAGGACATCATGTTTGCCCTGGCCGGTGCAGTGCTGCTCATAGGGTTCAAAGTAAACCCGGTGATAGCAATTGCCATAGCTGCAGCAGGCGGGATAACGCTGGGCGTTGTGAAACGGGGCGCGTGCGGCGCCAAGGACTCACACAGGGACCGTGAACCTAGATAAACCCTTGGCGGTGTAAACCGGACGGAAGGAGCAGAGATAACCCGATGTCAGTGTTGTGGGATCTTTTCTCATCGTTTTTCAGGATCGGTGTTGTTGCTTTTGGCGGAGGGTACGCCATGATCCCCTTGATTTCCCGCGAAGTGGTAGACATCAGGGGATGGCTGGATATGGCTGAATTTGTGGATGTGATCGCCATTTCCCAAGGTACTCCGGGCCCGATTGCCATAAACAGTGCCACCTACGTAGGTTACAAAGTGGCCGGTGTATTAGGCTCGGCGGTGGCTACCCTGGGGGTCGTAGTGCCGCCGTTTATCATAATGATGATCTTGGGCAGGCTGTTCCTAAAATATAAGGAAGTGCCGGTAGTCCAGGATATGCTGTGCGGCATAAGGCCCGTTGTGGTGGCGCTCATCTTGTCTGCTGCCCTGTCTGTATTCTCCACCTCGGTTACAGGGGTAGTCCCGGCTGTAGTGGCTGCTGCCGTAATCGTGGCCATCCTGGTGTTCAAAATAGACCCGGTCTTGCTCCTGGTATTGTCGGGCGCCCTGGGCTTGGTGCTGTACAACCGGTGATGCCCCCGCATTTTGCCACACGTGCTTGACGTTATGGTAGCCACAGTATAATCTGAATCGGTACCCACGTTGGCTTGGGTCTTATCGTCTCAAGAAACTCAGGAGGGCATCATGCTAGTAGACTACCACGTACACACACTAGGACACGGGGAATACGTAAACTCACTGGAGGAGGTTATCCCGTTTTTCCGGGAAGCATCCAAGCAAGGGCTGGCGCACCTAGGAATAGCTGACCACACGCAACTTGCCCCGCGCCGGGTGGTATCTGCTCTAAGGCAAGCTAACACCTACTTTCCTGAAGTCCAGCTGAGGCTCGGCTTTGAACTGGACCTCTCCAGGGACACACAAGCAGAAATCGAGTATGCCCTGAGTATGCCTGGCCTTGATTTTGTCATCGGATCTGTCCACTACATCGGTGATTGGCTGTTCAATAGCCCGGCATTAAAGGATGAATTCAAGAAGCGGGATCTAAGCCAGGTGTATGAACAGTACTACAGCCGGGTGCTATCAGCTTGCCGGACAGGCTTATTTGACATAGTGGGGCACTTGGACCTTATAAAGCTTTTCAACCCTGGGTTTCCCCCTGAGGGCGTTATGCATTATGCCGAGCCGGTGCTTAAGGCCATCAAGGAAGCAGGTATTTGCGTAGAGATAAACACCAGCGGGTTGTACAAGCCTGTGGCTGAGATGTATCCCTCTGAAGAAATACTTCGCAGATGTTACGATTACGGAATCCCCATCACTTTCGGTTCAGATGCCCACACACCCAAGGAGGTGGGCAGGGACATTTCGCTGGCGAGGCAGCTTGCAAAAAGGGTGGGCTACCGTCAGCTGGCCACGTTTTCCAAGCGGACGCGGATAACGGTGTTCTTTTAGCAGGCTGCTTGGCCTGGCTGCACATCCATCCGCACATTCACGCCGCATATCCCTATTGCTAGCGAGGTCTTGGCAGAATCCTTTGTGCTTGTGGCGTGCATGACGCTTTGTGTTTTGAGCAAGGCTTGCCGCCGTTTTGGCCCACACTTAGCAACATATAGAAAGGCGGGATTTTATCCTCTACAGGAAGGAAATTTGTCGTCCTATGGCGAATTGAACATTTGTCAGGACATATGTTCACGGGTGAGGATGGGGGAACTCACAAGCTGACAACGCAAGATGTGCCAGCATCCGCTGCACAGTATGGGCACATATTGCAAAAACTATGCAAGGAAACGAGCAAGTAGACCTGGGTGCCGTGGGCTGACGTGCCTGGGACCCGGCGGAGTTGAAGGGAGTTATGAACATGGTGGAACAAACAGTCGTGGTTCAAAGCGAAGTCGGATTACACGCAAGGCCTGCAGCTTTGTTTGTACAAACTGCGGCTAAGTTCAAGAGCCAGATTACCCTGGAAGCTAACGGGAAGACGGCCAACGGGAAAAGCATCTTGCAGGTCCTGTCCTTAGGTGCCAAACAGGGAGACAGCTTGCTTATCCGCGCTGAAGGCGAAGACGAGGCTGAAGCTTTGGAGTCTTTAGTGGACCTTATCATGCGCGGTGCTGAAGCTACATCCTGAATACATTGGAGGTTAGGCAATGAGTCTTAAGTTTCAAGGAATCGGTGCAGCGCCAGGGCTATGCAAAGGTAAGGCAGTGGTGCTTAAATCCCAGAAGATTGAGTGGTCCTCAAGTAGCATCGGCGCTGCAGATGTGGACAAAGAAATCGCCCGGTTCAACAAAGCCGTGGAAACCGCCGTGAGCCAGTTGGAAGAGCTGGCCAACCAAGTGGCGGCCAAGGTAGGCGAAGCCGAAGCCGAGATTATGAGGGCCCAGGCACTCATGGCGTCTGATCCAGGGTTCACTGAAGATGTGGCCAGCCGCATCGCCCAAAGCCTGATGTCTGCTGAAAACGCAGTTCAACAAGCCAGCGAAGAACAAGCTAAGATGCTCGAAGGCTTGGGCGATGAATACCTGGCTGCCAGGGCGGCTGACATGAGGGACGTGGGCAGGCGGATTCTGGCAGCACTCACCGGAACTGCCGACCGGGCGGTGGTGCTAGGCAGGCTGCAGCCTGATACTGTGATCGTTGCCGACGATTTGGCGCCTTCAGAGACTGCCGCCATCGACATCCACAATGTCTCCGGCATCGTACTTGACAAAGGTGGCAGGACTTCTCACACCGCTATCCTGGCCAGATCCATGGGGATACCTGCAGTGATGGGCCTGGGGACCGCTACAGAGGATATCAGCGACGGGGACCTGGTTATAATGGACGGCAACAAAGGCTGGGTTGTGGTGAAACCCGAAGATGACCTACTCAAGGAGTTTGATGAAGCCATTGAGCGGGAAGAGCGGCGCAAGCAGGAGCTGTCCGTGCTCAAGGACTTGCCTGCAATTACCACCGACGGGCATCTGATTGAACTTGCGTGCAACATAGGCAGCGGCCAAGAAGCCGGACTGGTGCTAGATGCAGGCGCAGACGGGGTAGGGCTGTTCCGTACAGAATTCCTGTTTATCGACAGAAACAGTCCTCCGTCTGAAGAAGAGCAGTTTGAAATATACAAGCAGGTGCTAAGCCAGCTGGCGCCTAAGCCTGTGGTAATCCGCACCCTGGATGCAGGTGGGGACAAGTTCATCCCGTACCTTAACATCCCCGACGAAGAAAACCCGTTCCTTGGCTTCAGAGCCATAAGGCTATGCCTGGAAGAGAAGGAACTCTTCAGGTCCCAACTGCGGGCACTGCTAAGGGCATCTACATTCGGCACCTTGCGGATCATGTTCCCCATGGTAGCTGATATCCACGAACTTAGGGCCGCCAAGCGGGAGTACGAGATCGCAAAAGCCGAACTTGAATCCCAAGGGGTCCAGGTAGCAGACAACGTGCAGGTAGGGATCATGATCGAAGTGCCGTCTGCCGCCATCCAGGCGGATGTACTGGCGGCTGAATGTGACTTTTTCAGCATCGGGACTAACGATCTGGTCCAATACACCATGGCATCTGACCGTGGCAACCCCAAAGTGGCGCATCTAAGCGATCCCTTCTATCCTGCAGTGTTGCGTCTCATCGCCAGGACCATATCTGAGGCCCACCGTCATGGCATTTGGGTGGGCATGTGCGGCGAGATGGCAGGAATGGAGCCGGCAGTGCCGCTACTTGTGGGTATGGGCATAGATGAACTTAGCATGGCCCCTGCGTCAGTTCCCAGAGCCAAGGAAATCGTGAGGAGCATAAGCTACGAGGAAGCCAAAGCCATCTGGGAAAAAGTCAGGATGATGACCGACAAGGACGAAATCCGGGCATACCTGGAGGGGCTTGTAAGCAGATAAGCAGGTACAAGATCCGGGACGTCCAGGGAATACTGTTTCGTGGTGTTATGTGTTAGATATAATAATGACCAGATAATGTTAAAGGAGGAATGGGTAATGGCGAGAATCGGTATCAACGGCTTCGGGAGCATCGGACGCCGTTTTCTGAGAGCAGCGAAACGCGCACCTGAGATTGAGATAGTAGCAGTCAACGACCTCACTGATCCCGGGACCCTTGCACATCTCTTGAAATACGACTCCAACTACGGGACTTTCGAAGGCGAAATCGAAGTTCAAGATGACGGCTTTGTGATTGACGGCAAGAAGATCAAGGTATTTGCCGAAAGAGATCCTGCCAACATCCCGTGGAAAGACCTGGGTGTGGATATCGTGCTTGAATCCACCGGCAGGTTTCGCGACAAAGACAAAGCTATTGCCCACATTGAATCAGGCGGGGCCAAGAAAGTGGTTATCTCAGCACCGGCCAAAGGGGAAGACATAACCATAGTGATGGGCGTCAATCACGGAGATTACGATCCTGCAAATCACCACGTGATCTCCAACGCGTCATGCACCACCAACGGGCTTGCCCCTGTGGCAAAAGTGCTTGACGAGAACTTCGGCGTGGAAAAAGGGCTTATGACCACCATCCACGCTTATACAAACGACCAGGTAATCCTTGATTTCCCCCACAAGGATCTGCGCAGGGCAAGGGCTGCCGCCCTCAACATCATTCCGACCACAACCGGCGCAGCCAGTGCAGTGGCCTTGGTGTTGCCGCAGCTAAAGGGTAAGTTCAACGGAATGGCCTTCAGGGTTCCCACACCTACCGTGTCAGTGGTGGACCTCACATGCCTGGTATCCAAAGAATGCGACGTAGAGGCTGTAAACAAAGCCTTTGAACGCGCAGCGGCAAACGAGCTCAAAGGAATCCTGGGTATCTCCTACGAGCCACTGGTATCTTCCGACTATAAGGGAATGACCGAGTCGACAGTGGTAGACGGGATTTCCACCCAGGTTATCGGCGGCAACCTGGTCAAAGTAGTGGCTTGGTACGACAACGAGTGGGGCTACTGCGAGCGCCTGGTAGACCTGATTTCCTACATAATCGAGAAGGGCGTCTGATTAGGTGTCAGCCGGTATTAAGGGGGTAACTTCCGTGGCTAAGGCCACCATTAGAGATGTTGACCTAAGAGACAAGCGTTGTTTTTGCCGGGTGGATTACAACGTGCCCATGAAAGGGCAAGAAATTACGGATGATACCCGGATCAGGGCATCTTTGCCCACTGTCAAGTACCTCATGGAACAAGGAGCAAAGATAGTGCTGGCATCTCACCTGGGCCGGCCCAAGGGCAAGGTGGTTGACAGCCTTAGGCTGGATCCTGTGGCCCAAAGGCTGTCACAGCTACTGAGCGCTGAAGTCAAAAAGCTTGATGACTGCATCGGCCCAGAGGTTGAGCAGGCAGTGGCCGAGCTGCAGCCGGGCCAGGTTGCCCTGTTGGAAAACGTCCGGTTCTACCCGGAAGAAGAAAAAAACGACAGGGAGTTTGCCAGGCAACTGGCAGCTTTGGGCGACATATTCGTCAACGATGCTTTTGGCACGGCCCACAGGGCTCACGCATCAACTGCAGGTGTGGCTGAATTCATACCCGGATATGCAGGGTTCCTCATGGAAAAGGAAATAAATGCCCTGGGTAAACTGCTATCGTCGCCCGACAGGCCCTTTGTCGCGATAATAGGCGGGGCCAAGGTGTCAGACAAACTCGGGGTGCTTGAGAGCCTGCTCGACCAGGTTGATACCCTGATTATCGGCGGCGGGATGGCTAATACCTTCCTCTTGGCACAAGGCTACGGCATGGGCAAGTCCCTGATCGAGCCTGACAGGGCCGAGGATGCCTTGAGGATCATGGAAAAGGCAGTGGAATCAGGTAAGAAACTGCTGCTTCCATCCGATCTGGTGGTGGCTCCCGCACCTGAGCCTGGTGTCCCTGTGAAAGTGGTGGAAGCTGACGCCGTGCCTGAGGACATGATGGCCCTGGATATCGGCCCGGAAACCCGCAAGTTGTTCTCTGAGGAAATCGCGGGTGCCAAGACGGTGTTCTGGAATGGGCCCATGGGCGTGTTTGAGGTTGAACCCTTCAGGGGAGGCACTCTTGAGATAGCTGCTGCCATCGCCCATGTTGATGGATTTACGGTGGTAGGCGGCGGCGATTCCTTGGCGGCGGTTGAGCTATCGGGATACGCAGATAAGATAAGCCACCTGTCAACAGGGGGCGGTGCATCCCTGGAGTTTGTGGAAGGTAAAAAACTTCCCGGGATCGAGTGCCTTGTGGACCTGGGTTAAGCCTGGGATAGGGCTTTGGCCGGGAAGGTACAGCCGGGTTTAGCGAACGGATATTGAGGAGCGTAGGACATGAGAAAACCGCTTATCGCAGCAAACTGGAAGATGAATAAGACCATCGGCGAAGCCCTTACCTTCGCCGGTACCTTTGGGCAAAAGCTGTTTGAACGGTTTGAAGGGGGCCACATCCCTGTGGATGTGCTGATATGCCCGCCCTTCTTAGGCATTCCTGCGTTGTGTGCCGTGTTTGCCGGAAAGCCGGTGTATATAGGTGCGCAAAACATGTACTGGGAGGACAAAGGAGCTTTTACCGGTGAGGTTTCTGCTCCCATGCTTAAGCATACCGGATGTTCCTTTGTGATAGTAGGCCATTCAGAACGCAGGCAGCTGTTTGGAGAAACCGACGAGCACGTAGCCAAAAAGGCCAGGGCTGCCCTGGATCATGGGCTTAAGCCTGTGATATGCGTAGGGGAAACCCTGGAACAGAGGGAGCAGGGCAACACCCATAAGGTGGTCTCGGAACAGATAAGAGCTGCTTTCTCCCAGATCAAGCCGGAAGAAGTGCCGTCAGTTGTGGTGGCCTATGAACCTGTGTGGGCTATTGGCACAGGCAAGGAAGCCAAACCAGAGGATGCTGCAGATGTGATAAGAGGCATCCGGGAGACGGTGGACACCATGTTGGGCCAGGGAGTGTCTGAGGAGCTCAGGGTGCTCTACGGCGGAAGCGTAAAGCCTGCCAACATCCGGTCGTTTATGCTCGAAGAGCAGATCGACGGTGCTTTGGTTGGCGGCGCGAGCTTGGATCCTGAGGATTTCTTCAAACTGGTTGAAACGGCACACAAAACCAAAGGCTAACAGGCATGAGCCTGGCAAAATATGCGAGGTGTACGGGGGTGCTCTAGCCGCACCCCCGGAATTTGATACAGGGCGATCTTGGCGGCTGTGCGGCGCCGGTCTTGTGACGGCAGCGGTGCGTACAGCGCGTGTTAACGGGGGAATGAAAGTGGCAAGGCCTAGACCTGTAGTCCTGGTCATACTTGACGGATGGGGGATTTCGTCCTGCGAAGCTCCCACCGCAGTGACCCAGGCAAACATAGATAATATGAAGAGACTGATAGAGCAGTACCCGAGCACCTGTCTGGAAGCCGCAGGCGAAGCCGTGGGGCTCATGCCCGGGCAGATGGGCGACTCAAACGTAGGGCATCTCAATATAGGAGCAGGCAGGATTGTGTACCAGGATCTTGTGAGGATTTCCAATGATATAAAGCGGGGTGCGTTTTTCCAAAACCCTGCTCTCTTGGGCGCCATCGAAAATGTTAAGCAAAATGGCAGTGCCCTCCACCTTATGGGCCTTGTGTCCGACGGTGGGGTTCACAGCCACCAGGAACACCTGTATGCCCTGCTTGCCCTGGCGAAGCAGCATGGCCTGGATAAAGTGTTCGTCCATGCCTTTCTGGACGGCCGGGACGTACCCCCCCAATCAGCCGGTGTGTATCTTGAGGCCCTGGAGAAAAAACTGGCTGAGGTGGGCACTGGAAAACTGGTTTCCATCACAGGGCGCTACTACTCCATGGACAGGGATAGGCGATGGGACAGGACCCAAGCTGCTTACGATATGCTCACACTGGGCAAGGGGAGGCCTGCAAGCGATTGGCGGGATGCCCTTGAGACTGCGTATGCCAAAGGGGAGACCGACGAGTTTGTATATCCCACGGTGATAGCTGACGGGGCTGTGGTGCAAGACGGCGATTCCCTTGTGTTCTTCAATTTTAGGGCTGACAGGGCAAGGCAGATCAGCCACGCGTTCTGCGACGACGAATTTGAAGGGTTCCCTAGGACCAAGCATCCCAAAGTCTGCTTTGTAGGTATGCTCAGGTACGAAGAAGACCTAGCCGGGCATTTTGCATATCCGCCTCTCATCCTCAAGAACACCTTGGGCGAGGTGATTTCAAACGCAGGCCTTACCCAGCTGAGGATCGCCGAGACCGAGAAGTATGCTCACGTGACATTCTTTTTCAGCGGCAAGCGGGAGGACCCTTTCCCAGGTGAGGACAGGTGCCTCATCCCTTCGCCCAAAGTAGCCACCTATGACCTAAAACCTGAGATGAGCGCGCCTGAGGTCACCGATGAAGCTATCAGGAGGATACAGAGCGGCAAGTACGACTTTGTGGTGCTCAACTACGCCAACCCTGATATGGTGGGCCACACAGGATGTTTCCAGGCGGCCAAGAAAGCGGTTGAAGTGGTGGACCAGTGCGTGGGCAGGCTCATCCCCGTGATCTTGGAACAGGGCGGCGCGGCACTTGTAATCGCAGACCACGGCAACGTAGAGGAACTTACTGAGACCTCAGAAGAAGGGCGCAGCCATACGTATCACACCTCCAACAATGTGCCGTGCATACTGGTGACCAGGGACAACAAGGTCCGGGGGCGGGCAGTGAAGGGGCTGAGGCAAGGGATTCTTGCTGATGTCGCCCCCACCATATTGGACATAATGGAATTGGAAAAACCGGAAGAGATGGACAGGGATAGCCTGATAATCTATTGAAATCTTTGTGAATTGAGCGGGGTGATGTGAAGTGTCTATAATCGTAGAAGTTAAGGCAAGGCAGATTCTGGATTCCCGGGGCAATCCCACCCTTGAAGCAGATGTGATACTCAGCGACGGCTCCATGGGAAGGGGCATGGTACCTTCAGGAGCGTCCACAGGAACTCATGAAGCCTTGGAATTAAGGGATAAAGGCGAAGCCTACTTGGGCAAAGGTGTCACTAAAGCCGTGTCTCACGTAACCGACGTGATTGGTCCGGCTCTGGTAGGGCGAGACGCCTTGAACCAGCAGGATATCGACTATGCCATGATCCGGCTGGACGGGACCCCCAACAAGTCGAGGCTGGGCGCCAATGCGATCCTGGCGGTGTCCATGGCAGTGGCCAAGGCCGCGGCGCAGTCGGTAGGGCTTCCACTGTACAGGTATCTAGGCGGGGTTCAAGCCAGGATCTTGCCTGCTCCGTTTATGAACATCCTAAACGGCGGGGAACACGCCGACAACAACGTTGACATACAGGAGTTTATGATCGTACCCCTGGGTGCTGAAACATTCGCCGGTGGTGTGCGGATGTGCGCTGAGATCTATCATGCGCTGAAAGATCTGCTCAAGTCTAAAGGCCACTCCACTGCAGTGGGGGATGAAGGGGGATTTGCGCCTAACCTTAAGTCTAACGAAGAGGCCTTGGAACTTATCACCCAGGCAATCGAAAAAGCAGGTTACAAACCAGGCTCAGATTGCTTCCTGGCTATAGACGCCGCAGCGTCAGAGTTCTACCAGGATGGCAAGTACACACTTGCCGGGGAGAATTGGACCGGTTCAGCTGACCAGTTGGTTGAAAAATACGTTTCCTGGGTAAACTCTTATCCAATAATATCCATTGAAGACGGGTTGTCAGAAGATGACTGGGAAGGCTGGGTGCTGCTCACTAAGGCTTTAGGAGACAAAGTCCAAATCGTGGGCGATGACTTGTTTGTCACCCAGAAGCAGCGCATTGAAAAGGGCATCTCGATAGGCGCAGGCAACTCGGTACTCATAAAGCTCAACCAGGTAGGTACGGTGACCGAGACTCTGGAAGCCATACAAACTGCCAAAGATGCAGGGTACAGGTGGCTTATCTCCCATAGGTCAGGAGAGACTGAAGACTCGTTCATTGCCGATTTTGCAGTAGCTACTGCCAGCGGCCAGATCAAGACCGGTGCACCCTGCCGCAGCGAACGGGTAGCCAAGTACAACCAGCTTCTAAGGATCGAAGAGGAACTGGGCGCCGCTGCAATCTACAAGGGGGTTAAGTAGGCGTCCTTGAGTGCCTGCCGCCTCAAACACCGGATTGCTAACAAAAGGGCTGTGGACTTGCCTCTCAGTCTGATGTTACAATCGGGTTTGGCGGCAGGTGTTCTTGTGAGAGAGGTGAGTTGAGTGGAGACCGTCGTGAGGATCTTGCACTGGATCGTAACCATAGGCTTGATCCTGGTTGTGCTGTTGCAGCCAAGCAGAAGTGCAGGGTTAAGCTTTATGGGGGCCGGTTTTGAGGGCATGTCAAGTAGGAGGAAAAAGGGCCTCGAAGCCATGTTCTCAAAGCTGACTGTGGGATTTGCAGTGGCTTTCATGGTTACCTCGCTGGCGCTTGCATTTCTCAGGCGCTGAAATCACCGGCAGGCGGGTTGCACGGACAATCTGATGCGGAATGCTATGTTATTTTTTGTTAGGTGTAATGGCAGCCGCTTGCCGGCGCGGGTAAATGGTATTTGAAAGGAGTATATGGATCATGATGAGCTCTGGGTGGGCATTTGCAGCACCTATAGCAGGAATTCTCGCTCTGATTTTTGCTGCATTTCTCCGTTCACGGGTAGCGTCTCAAGATCCTGGTTCAAAAGAGATGCGTGACATAGCCGGCGCCATACGTGAAGGCGCTATGGCGTTCTTGAGCAGGGAATACCGTTATCTGGCCGTTTTTGTGGTGGTAGTCGCGCTTATCATGTTCATTGCCGGCTACATTTCTCCGGGGGGAATGAGGCCTGAAACCGCCATTGCGTTTATCCTCGGTGCACTGGCTTCAGCTTTGGCAGGCTTCATAGGGATGACTACGGCTACCATGGCCAACTCCAGGACTACTCAAGCCGCCAAGAAAGGTACTGTGAGTGCCCTTGACGTTGCATTCTCAGGCGGCGCGGTCATGGGAATGACAGTGGTTGGACTGGGCCTGGCCGGACTGGGGCTTGTGTACTTCCTTTTCGGGGACGTAAACGATCCTGCTTCTATGGGAGTTGTAAACGGCTTTGCGTTTGGTGCCAGCTCGATCGCCCTGTTTGCCAGGGTAGGCGGCGGAATCTACACTAAAGCCGCCGACGTTGGCGCAGACCTTGTTGGAAAAGTAGAAGCCGGGATCCCTGAAGACGATCCCCGCAACCCTGCAGTTATTGCAGACAACGTCGGCGACAACGTAGGCGACGTGGCGGGGATGGGTGCAGACCTGTTTGAGTCCTACGTAGGCTCGATAATCGCGGCCATGGCGCTGGGCGCTACAATGAGTACCGTTGATAAGGCAGTGGTGGGTGTTGTACTGCCCTTGGTTCTGGCTGCAGGCGGCGTGCTTGCATCGATATTGGGAGCCTTTTTCGTCAGGGCAAGGATGTCAGATCCTGCATCTGCCTTGAGGGTAGGTTCTGTTTCTTCCAGCGTCATCGTGTTAGGCCTTACATACGGGATCGTCAAGTTTGCCACAGGCGCAGCTACCCTGTTTTGGCCTGTGTTTGCAGGGGTAGCAGCAGGGGTTCTCATCGGGCTTGCATCGGAGTACTACACATCTGCTGATTTTACGCCGGTTCAGTCCATCGCCGAATCGTCGGGCAGCGGGCCGGCTACCAACGTGATCCAAGGTATGGCCGTAGGGATGAAGTCCACCGCCGTTCCCATTCTGTTGGTGGCCATCGCCAGCCTGTTGGCGTTCAGGTCCGGCGAAGCCAGCGGGTTCGGGGGCCTGTACGGGATTGCCCTGGCTGCAGTGGGAATGCTGTCTACCACTGGTATGACGGTTTCAGTTGACGCCTATGGCCCAATTGCTGACAACGCAGGCGGTATTGCCGAGATGACCCACCAGGATCCAAGCGTCAGGGAAGTCACTGACAACCTCGATGCTCTCGGGAACACCACAGCTGCTCTCGGCAAAGGGTTTGCCATCGGTTCGGCTGCGCTTACCGCTCTGGCGCTGTTTGCAAGCTATTCGCAGGCAGTCGGGCTTGAGGTCATAGACATACTCGACGCCAGGGTGATTACAGGGCTGCTTATCGGTGGGATGTTGCCCATGCTGTTTTCGGCCATGGCCATGGAAGCAGTAGGTGAGGCGGCATTCCAGATGGTCGAGGAAGTAAGAAGGCAGTTTAGAGAAATCAAGGGTATAATGGAAGGCAAGGCCCGTCCTGACTATGCACGTTGCGTCGATATCTCCACAGTGAGCGCCCTGCGGCAGATGATGGTACCTGGCCTCATGGCGGTGGTCGTACCTGTGACTGCGGGGTTTGTCCTGGGCAAAGAAGCTCTGGCAGGCCTGCTGGTAGGCAGCTTGCTCACCGGAGTTGTAATGGCGATATTCCTAGCTAACTCCGGCGGTGCTTGGGACAATGCTAAAAAGTATATCGAAGCAGGCGCTTTTGGTGGCAAAGGTACACCTACCCACGCTGCTGCGGTTGTAGGCGATACTGTAGGTGACCCGTGCAAGGATACTGCGGGGCCGTCCCTTAACATATTGATTAAACTTATGAGCATTGTGGCCTTGGTGTTTGCATCGCTGTTTAAGTAAGAGTTGTTTTATCGGCGGAAACCGCTTTGTGGCGCAGTTAACATCCATGCCCTGAGCCCCTGTGAGGGCCGGGGCATGGATGAATGTTTACTCTCCACCTAATCCAGAACAAGTGAGGGATGACACATTGACCAGAGATGAGCTTGTAGCTGAGGTAGCCGGACGGGTAACTACCAAGAATCTGTTCAAGCATATCCTTGCTGTGGAAGCGGTAATGAGGCGGCTGGCCAGGCATTTCGGAGAAGACGAAGACCGCTGGGGAGCCGCTGGGCTGCTCCATGATATCGACTATGAAGAGACCAAAAATGATCCCTATACCCATAGCCTGAAGTCTGCACAAATTGCGGAAGAGCTTGGCTTTGATGAGGAAATCGTAGATGCAGTAAGGGCTCACAATGAGATCCACGGTCTTGAGCGGGATACCAGAATGGCTAAGGCGCTGTACTGTGCCGATCCCCTCACCGGGCTAATTGTAGCGGCTGCGCTGATTTCTCCAGACAAGAAACTGGCGGGCATCGATACCCAGTTTGTGTTGAACCGGATGGGCGAAAAATCCTTTGCCAGGGGCGCCAACCGTGATGCGATAAAAGCGTGCTCAGAACTAGATCTTGAACTAGAAGAATTTGTATCCCTTGCTCTTGAGGCTATGCAGGGGATTTCACAAGAACTTGGATTGTAAGGTAAGATCCCCTTCGGGAGGGAAGGAGTGATTGCATTACCCTGAGCGAGCCTGAGCGCATTTGACCGTAGGATAAGTGATCAGGGTGTTGCTCAGGGTATTGCAGTACGGAGGTTATGAAAAAGCGGGACAATGTCAAGACGGTAGTGAGAAACAGGAGAGCCAGGCATGATTATATAATCGAAGAAGTGATCGAGGCCGGCATTGCCCTTATTGGGACAGAGGTCAAGTCCCTCAGGGCGGGCAGGGCAAGTTTGCAGGATGCTTATGCCCAGGTAGTAGATGGCGAGGTATTTCTGAAAAATGCCCATATCGATCAATACGAGCCGGCAGCCAGGTTCAATCACGACCCATTGCGCCCCAGGCGTCTTTTGCTTCATAAGAGAGAAATCAGGAAGCTGGCATCTAGGGTGGCCCAGCGGGGCTACACTCTCGTACCCCTTTCCATTTATTTCAGGGACGGCAAGGCTAAGGTTGAGCTGGCCCTTGCCCGCGGTAAGAAATCTTACGATAAGCGGGAAGCTATCAGAGAAAGGGACCTTGAGCGTGAAGCCAGGAGGGCCGTGAGGCAAAGGGATTATTGATATGGCTTCACCAGGCTTACAGGCTATGGTCCTGACGCTGTGCCTTGTTTTTCTTCTCTATCACCTTCTGTTTGCCCCTCTTTAGTCCTTCGCTTAAGGACTATGGAAGTGCTCTGTCCCCAAGATCAAGCGGCAAATGACCTGCTTAAATTGCCGGATAACCGCTAGAGTGGTTATCCAGTTCATTATTGTTGACACTGCCATCCTTTAACACGCCAAAAATCGACGAAATCCTCAAACCCCAGAAGGAGTTCTGTGTTTGATGTCGAATATGAACATGTGCAAGAACAAATGTACAGGAGGGGGGCAGGCATAGAGGAGCACTCGGACGGAGGTTTCGCTCTAGGGTTTGTCTCGGTAATCAATTCGAAAGGAGGGCTTAAGCCTTGTTGTGGAAAGCGATTGCAGTAGCATTGTGGGCCACTTGGCTAGGATCACCGTTGACTCTCAACACCAGATTCTATGCATTTTCAAGGCCCCTAGTTAACGGCTTCGTAATCGGTTTGATTCTAGGAGATCCTGTAAAAGGCACAATCATCGGTGCCATGGTCAATGCCGTATACATCGGAGTTCTGAGTGTAGGCGGTGCGATGCCTGCTGACACGTTGATTGCAGGTACACTGGCAACTGCCCTGGGGATTTTGACGGACATGGAACCTGAGGTAGCCTTGGCGTTTGCAGTTCCTGTAGCAGTGGCAGGAGCATCCCTTAACGTGCTAAAGATGTCCCTGTTCTCGTTGCTTCCCGGAGTTGTGGACAAGATGGCCGAAGAGGGCAACCTGCGGGGGATCGCATTCATGAACATCGTCCCCGGCACCCTGTGGGCCGCAATCAACCCTGGTCTCATCACATTCCTGGCTATGTACTACGGAGCGGGCCCCATTGAGTCTCTTATCGGTGCCATGCCTGACCAGCTGCTCCATGGGCTCACTGTAGCAGGTAAGCTCCTGCCTGCAGTAGGTTATGCCATGCTTCTGCGGTACATGGCTGAAGATACAAAACTGCTGCCTGCGTTCTTCATCGGATTTGTGCTTGCATCCTACCTCAACCTGGACATCATGGCAGTGGTCATTCTCGGAACCTGTGTAGCCTTGCTGGCTCACCGGGGTGTAAAGGGGGTTGAAGGTTAATGTCCGCTAAGGAAGCCAGAGTCGAGAAGAAACTGACTAACGGTGACCTTTTCAAGGTATGGGCGATCTGGTGCAGCTTCTTGCATGGCATGTACAACTACAGGAACATGCAAGGTGTGGGCGTATGCCACTCCATGATCCCGGTCATCAATAGGCTATACGACACCAAGGAAGAAAGAGTAGAAGCGCTCAAGCGTCACCTGGTGTTCTTTAACACTAACACTACCACGGGTACCATAGCCGCCGGTATTATGGCCTCAATGGAAGAGCAAAAGGCAAATGGTGCGCCTTTGACCGGTGAAATGATCAACAGCGTGAAGGCTTCTTTGATGGGCCCCTTGGCTGGATTGGGTGACTCCATCTGGCAAGGCATGCTCATCCCCATTCTGGTTGCCCTTGGAATATCCATGGGACTCCAGGGGAACGTTGCAGGCCCCATCGTGTTTAGCGTGCTCATCCTGGGTATTACCTACCCGCTCATGTGGTGGTGGTTTAAGGCAGCGTACAAGCAGGGTGGACAGCTAATCGGGAGCCTCACTGAAAGCGGCCTGCTCCAGACAGCGATGTCTGCGGTAAACTTCGTCGGACTAATGGCTGCAGGCGCCCTGACTGCGAAGTACATCAACTTCGGGTTGGTGGCTGAGATAGCTATCGGCGACATGCCGGCTGTAAACATCCAAACAGCAGTGCTGGACCAGCTTATCCCCAACTTGCTCCCACTTCTGCTCGTATTGGGTGTATGGCACTTGCTGAGGAAGGGCAAAAAGGTCAACCACATCATCTTTGCCCTGTTCGGAATCGGTATTGTACTAGGTTATTTCAACATCATCGGCTGAGTACTCCTACGGGGTGAGCTCATAAAGCGGGCTCACCCCGGCACCCGGCTGGTGTGCCTTTTGAGAGGGCTGGATGCACGTGCCCCGGGCCTGAAAATCATGATTCACAAAGAATGGACCTGGGGAAAGATATACAGGCAGTAATGCCACAAAATAGGCGCGGAGGTGCAATACATGTTAGTCAACACCAAAGAAATTCTAGATAAGGCACGCAAGGAAGGCTACGCCGTACCGGCCTTTAACATCACGGATATGCAGAGCATCATGACCGTGGTGAAAGTATGTGAAGAAGAAAATGCCCCCTGTCTCATTGAAGCTGCGGAAGGCACAATCAAAGCATACGGTACTACCTACCTTGCAGCCATCGCTGAGGTTGCCGCAAGGAAGGCCAAGGTTCCGGTAGCACTTCACCTGGACCACGGGAAGACCTTCGAGATCATCATCCAGGCCATCCGCGACGGATTCAGCTCTGTGATGATAGACGCTTCCCAGGAATCTTTCGACGAAAACGTCAGGCTTACCCGCCAGATCGTCGACATAGCTCACGCATGCGGTGTGTCCGTTGAGGCTGAATTGGGCCATGTGGGAGTAGGCAGCCAGGCACCTACCCAAGAGGACATGGAAAAGTATCTCACCAAACCTGAAGATGCCAAGCGTTTTGTGGAACTGACCAACGTAGACTTCCTGGCAGTTGCAGTAGGTACAGCCCACGGGCTTTACACCTTTGAGCCGAAGATCGATCTTGAAAGGCTCAAGCAGATCTCAGAAACAGTGGATGTTCCCTTGGTTATCCACGGAGGCTCCGGAACCCCTGGTTTGGAGCAGACTCCTCCGCTAGGCGTGTCCAAGGTGAACGTGTTTACTGACCTTCAGATTCCTATCCGCAAGAAGGTAAAGGAAATTATCGAATCCGAACCTTTGGAGAGGCTAACTGCAGTGCGTATTTGGAAGACAGCCAACGAAGCCGCAGAGCCGGTTATCAGAGACTATCTCAGGAAGCTGGGGGCATCAGGCAAAGCTTAATTGATGGAGGTGCCAGTCAATGTCAACATTCAAGGTAGCACGACTTACAGGACCAAGACAATTCGAACTAGTAGACTGGGAGATGCCTGAGCTGAGGCCGGACGAAGTCCGCGTCAAGATTTTGGCCACAGCGATCTGCACCTCTGAAAGAGGAGTGTACACAGGAGAACGGGCCGGTACTTATCCAGCCTACATGGGGCATGAGATCTCCGGTATAGTCGAAGAAGTAGGCTCAGAAGTAGTAAATGATATAAAGCCCGGGGACCATGTGTCGGTTTCGAGGATCAACAGGTGTCACGAGTGCGTTAACTGCCGCACCTACACCGACAACAGGTGCCTTAACAGTAGGAAGCTCCACAGGCCCGGACGGCAGCCCGGACCCGGTGGCTTTTCGGAATACTTGATTGTACCTGCATACCAGGTGTTCAAGTTCACAGCGCCTGTGGATAAGGTAGCAGCATCCCTCACCGAACCGGTGGCTTGCTGCGTAAGCAGCGTCGACAAGGCCAACATCACCTTTGGTGATGACGTGCTGGTAGTGGGTGCGGGAGTCATGGGTCTCATCCACGTTACCCTCGCTCGCCTGAAAGGCGCACGGGTGATTGTATCTGAGGTCAACCGTGACCGCCACGAGCTGGCCCGGGAGTTCGGCGCCGATGAGGTTATCGATCCTACTGAGGGCTTGGCCGAACAGATCATGGACCTTACCCATGGTAAGGGCCTGGATGCAGTGCTGGTTACCGGCGGACCCCAGTCCATCGTACCCGGTCTAATCGAAGTCTGCAGGCAGGGAGCTCCTGTAGTGCTGTATACTTCGTATCATGGTGCCATGAGAGACGAAGCCGAGATCGACCTCAACAAGATCCACTACAGCGAAGTCAACCTGGTAGGCACGGTCAGCCCGAAGAAATATGACTTCTACCGGGCAGTGAAGCTGGTAAGTGACGGGCGTTTCAAGCTGGATAAGCTGGTCGAAGCAGTATATCCCTTCGAGCAGATCCAGGAAGCTTTTGAACACGGAATCCGTCCCGGAGCTTACCGTGTGGTTCTGGACATCGGCCTGGGTATAAAGCGTCAGTTGTAGACGACAGCACAGGGGCCCGGAGGGCGCTCTTGCCCTCCGGGGTTTGCTTCAAAACACGTGGAAAAGGGGTTGAGGCACAGTGGTGGTCATAGGAATCCTTGGCCACGGCGAATTTCCTGAAGGATTGCTCAGCGCTGCTGAATTGATATGCGGCAAGCAAGAAAAGCTGTTTACAGCAGGGTTGCACCCTGGGGACTCGCCTGAAGCTTACGCAGAACGTGTAAAGACCAACATCGAGAAGTATGGCCCTGACGCAGAAGTGCTGCTACTGGCTGACCTAAAGGGAGGCACGCCCGGCAATATAGCAGCCATGATGCTTTCTGATTCTGTCGCATGTCTGACAGGTGCCAACCTTCCCATGTTGCTGCACATCCTGTTGAGCAGGGAATCGGCCAGCCTGTCTGACCTGGTAAGCGAGGCCCTGAAGGCAGGACTGGAAGGGCTTACAGACCTAGGTGCTGAACTCAGAGAACTCAAATAAACCAAAGAGTTAAGGAGGTCACATAAATGCTGCAGATAGACCTTTTCCGTATCGATGACAGACTCATCCACGGACAGGTAATGACCAACTGGCTCAAGCGCTCAGGCGCCAAGCGGATCATAATCGTAGATGACTTGGTAGCAAAAGACCAGTTCTCCCTGCAGATTTTTAAGTTTGCAGCTCCTCCTGGAATATCTGTGGAAGCATTCACTATTGAAGATGCTGCAGCACTGTTCACTGATCCTGGTCAGCCTGACGAGAAGGTAGTCGTCTTGGCCAAGACTCCTGTGGCTCCCTTGGAGCTGCTCAAGGCCGGAGTCAAGTTTAGCCTGCTCAACGTAGGCGGTATGGGGGCTGCCCCAGGCAGGAAGCAGTATTACAGGAACATTTCCATGAGCGACGAGGAATTGGAAATGCTCAGGGAGATTAAGCGCATGGGAGTTCCTGTAGAGTTCAGGATTTTGCCTGACGACAATCCAAAAATGCTGGATGAGTAAGCGTGTTTTTGGATGAATAACGTATCTTGGAGGAAGAGCAATGTCCATTAAATCAAGGGCGGTTGTAATGGTCGAACCGCGGAAAATTGAGATTAGGGAGGTAGAAATCCCCGAGCCGAAGACGGGAGAAGTGCTCGTTAGGCAGCGTGCGTGTTCGCTGTGCACCATGGAACAGAGGATGTACGCGGGCATTACCGACTGGGGATACGGCGGAGTTTGGGGCCACGAGGTCGCAGGCGTGGTAGAAGCCATCGGGCCTGGTACTAAGACCGAACTCAAGGTAGGGGATCATGTCGCCCGGGCAGGCACAGGGAGCTGCGGTGCGTGCCACTACTGCTCCGTCGGGCTCACACGGCTATGCGTAGTAGCCGGCGGAGGCAGGTCGAAAGCCATCGACCCCGAAACGGGCAAGGAGATAATAGGGAGTTTCGGGTTATCCGAATATGCGGTGTCTGACGTTGAGAGCCTAGTCAAGATGTCTCCCGACCTCGCGTTTGAAGAAGCTTCTTTTGTTGAGCCTGTGGCCTGTGTCGTCCAGAGTACCAACAAACTGGACATCAAACTTGGGCAGACTGTCGTAGTTATCGGCGCAGGTACCATGGGGTTGCTCAACATGATGCTGGCTCGGCTGAGAGGGGCCTTTGTGGTGGTAAGCGACCTTGACCCTGCCAGGAGGAAGAAGGCCCTGGAACTTGCAGCCCACGCTGAGCTGGATCCTGAAAAGGGTGACATTGTCGAACAGCTCAAGGCCCTCAACGACGGCCGGGGAGCGGACGCAGTGATCACCGCTGTGGGTAACAAAGCGGTCAACGACGATGCCCTGCGCTTGGTAGGCCCTGAGGGCACGATCATGTTGTTCGCGTCAGCGCACCCAGCAGCGCCTCTGGAGCTGGATCCCAACATGGTCCACCGTACAGGCATCAACGTGACCGGTGTGGTGAGCAAGAACCGGTTGGACATGTACCAGGCAGGGGTGCTTTTGTCCAAGAGGCTTATCGACGTAAAGCCCCTTATCGAGACTACCTTCCCGCTGGAAAAGGTGGAAGACGCGCTTGCGCTTGCATCGTTCAACAACACCTACCGTGTAGTTGTGACCATGTAGGTTGCGAGTAGGCTGAGTGTATTGTGACAGGAGGCGGATCCCCATGCTGGTGAAAATGGGCGTGTTGCTGGAAGATGCAAGGGAAAAGGGATACGCTGTGGCAGCGCCGGGCGTACATGACATGCAATCTACCGAAGCAGCCTTTCAGGCAGCCAAGGAACTAAGGGCGCCCATAGTCCTTGATGTTTCTGAACACAACGATATGGAAGCGTTGGCCGATATGGCCAGGTTCTACGCCCGGCGCTATCCTGAAGTGCCTGCGGCCCTCAATCTGGACCATGGACGCAGTTTCGAGGCGACCGTAAAGGCGGTAAGGCTCGGTTTTACATCGGTGATGATCGATTGTTCAACCCTGTCCTTTGAGGAAAACGTCCGGATTACTTCAGAAGTGGTGAAGATGGCCCACGCTGTGGACGTATCGGTGGAAGCGGAGCTGGGACACGTGGGTATGGGCAGCCGCTATGAAGTAGACAGGGATGCTGCGCTTACCGTACCCGAGGAAGCGGTAGAGTTTGTCAAACAGACATCAGTGGATTGCCTGGCTGTAGCTGTGGGGACCGCCCACGGTATGTATTCGGGCACTCCTAAGTTGGATTTTGACCGCCTGGCCAAGCTCCGGGAAATGGTCCCGGTACCTCTGGTGCTGCACGGTGGCTCATCCACAGGCGATGACAACCTCCACAGGGCAGCCAAGACTGGGATTTGCAAGGTAAACCTATGGAGTGACCTGATGATTGCAGGCACAAACGGGATGAAGGAGTTCCTGGAGACAGGCGAGGTCAAAGGGCTTGGCTTTAAGCCTATGCGGATGGTGTATGACGCAGGGGCAAAAGCTTACAAGGAAGCCATCAAGCACTATATCAAGGTGTTCGATTCGGCGGGCCGGGTGTGAGCACACGCCCCGGCCCCCACAAGGCACGGCTACGGGAAGCACGGTTACGGCAGAGGCCACGGGTGGTGCGCTAGCCTGGCGTATACGGTGCTTAAGGTGCCGGCCGGCGAAGCACTGAGTCTAAAGGCACGAGACGGCAAGGAGGAAAGATATGCGCAACTTTGAATTCCATTGTGACACCAAGATTATTTTCGGCAAGGACACAGAAGCGCTCGTAGTAGATGAAATCAAGCAATACGGCAATAAGGTGCTGCTGGTATACTACGACGTCATTAAGCAAATCGGCTTATACGACAAGGTCGTAGGTTACTTGAAAGAAGCAGGCATTGAATTTGTGGAACTCAGCGGAGTGGTCCCCAACCCGCGGCTCTCCCTGGTTAAAGAGGGTATAGAATTGTGCCGCAGGGAAAATGTGGACTTGATTCTGGCAGTGGGCGGCGGCAGCGTAATTGACACTGCCAAAGCCATCGGCATGGGAGTGCCTTACGAGGGGGACGTATGGGACTTCTTCCTGAGAAAAGCGGAGGTCAAGGAAACCCTTCCTGTAGGCGTAATCCTTACGGTAGCAGCTGCAGGCAGCGAAACCAGCAACTGCTCGGTAATCACCAACGAGGAGACCAATCTCAAGCGGGCATTCATAAGCCCCTTGATAAGGCCCAAGTTCTCCATTCTTAACCCTGAGTTGCTGTATACCGTGCCTGCGTACCACACGGCAGCAGGCGGCGTGGACGCCATGTCCCACATCATGGAGAAGTATTTCACCAGCGATGTTGACGTAGATCTCACCGATCGCCTAAGCGAGGCAACCCTCAGGACGATAATCAAGTATCTGCCCAAGGTACTTGAGAAGCCTGATGATTACAACGCCAGGGCCCAGATCCTGTGGGCGAGCACCATGGCCCAGAACGGGATCTTGGGAGTAGGCAGGGGCAGTGATGGATGCTGCCACGCAATTGCAGGTGAGGTCACCGGCCTGTACGATACAATCCATGGCGCCACCTTGGCCATAGTCACTCCTGCGTGGATGAAATACGTGTTTGATGCCAACATCCCGCGGTTTGCACAATTTGCAGTGAGGGTATGGGACGTGGAGCCTGATTTCAACGACCTGCGTGCAACCGCGCTTGAGGGTATCAGGAGGACCGAAGAGTTCTTCAAGAGTGTGGGTATGCCTGTAAGGCTTAGCGAGGTAGGCATTCCCGAGGAAGCATTGGAGGTTATAGCGGAGCGGAGCGGAGCCAGGACGCCTATCGGGGCCATAAAGACCCTGGAAGTACCTGATGTGCTGGAAATCCTGAAACTGGCTTACAAGTAAGCTCGGAATAGCTCCCGGCTGGCTGTGGGCCAAGTAGGGGCCAAACAGAAGGACAAAAGGCCAAGCAAAACAGCCGGTATCAGATTGCTCGAGCGAAGCTGCACGGCGCGAGAGATGTAGCACTGGAGATACACAACCAGACGCACAAGCAGAGATAACAGAGATAACAGAAGTATAGATAGAACACAAAGTGGATGCCGGCATTGTGCATCATCCAACAAAGGGGAGGTTCGAACACCGGATGACCGAACTACAGACGCACTCAGAGACAACGCACAAGACCAAGCGACTTACGAAGATTGACCTCTTCAAAGTCTGGGCGATTTGGATCTCCTGCTTGGGCGGGATGATGAACTACGAGCGGATGTCGGCTGTAGGTGTTTGCCATGCCATGATCCCGGTGATACGGAGGCTGTATGTCTTGAAGGAGGATATCGTTGCGGCGCTCAAGCGGCATCTGGTATTCTTCGACACGGATTATACAGCCGGAACCATAGCCGCCGGGATCATGGCGTCTATGGAAGAGCAGAGGGCGAACGGGGCGCCTCTTACCGACGATACAATCAACAAAGTAAAGACCTCTCTTATGGGGCCTCTCAACGGTCTTGGCAGCTCCATTTTTCAGGGGATGCTGATCCCCATCCTGCTGGCTTTGGGGATATCTATGGGACTGGAAGGCAATGTCGCAGGCCCCTTAGTGTACACAATACTTGTCAACGGCATATCCCTTCCTCTGAGCTACTGGTGGTTTATGGTTGCATATGAGCAGGGCGGGCGGATTATTGAGCAACTTACCGAAAGCGGCTTGCTTCAGACCGCAACTTCGATAGTGAACTTCATCGGGCTGATGGCTGCCGGGTCTTTGACCGCTAGGTATGTGAATTTCAGGCTGGTGTCTCAGGTGCTTATCGGCGGGGTTACGATTGATATTCAGACGGCGGTTTTCGACAAACTTGTTCCAAACCTGCTTCCGCTTGCTGCAGTTTTGGTTGTCTGGAACCTCTTAAGAAAAGGAGCGTCACCCAACCGCATCATACTCATACTGTTTGTAGCCGGCTTCGGATTGGGCTACTTCAACATCCTTGGCTGAGTACGGTGGACAAGCTAATATCCGCAGTGTGACGTCAGCTCTAAACGATGTACACTATGTCTTTGTGAGCACAATCTTTTATTTGAGGCAGGAAACTGGAGACTTTTGGTCGAAATAGGTACTGGATCGTGTCAACCCACTTTGCGAAGGCTGATAGACTGAGCATGCAAAGTGGTGTGGTACTCATGCTTCAGTCGGAAGTGGACAAGCGGGTCAAGTTGGATAAGGTGTATCTTTATGTAGCGGGGTAACTGTCTCCCATACAGCAAGCAGCAGGTGGTGAAGTGCTATTGGCCGTACGTAAAGAGGATCATGATATAGACTTACTGTTGCATGTGTGCGAGATGTATTACGAGCAGGGCCTGACCCAACAAGAAATCGCTGATATCATCGGCGTGTCAAGGGTATCCATTTCAAGGATGCTGTCAACTGCAAAGGAGAAGGGTATAGTCCGGATTTCCATAGTTGACCCCCGGATTGTGCTAGAGAAACTAGAGCGCAGGCTCGAGCAGTTGTATGGCCTGAAAAAGGCAGTTGTAGTGTCAGGATCTCAGGACGATCATGTGGTCAAGCAGAGGATCGGCAGGGCAGGGGCGCGGCTACTTGAGTCGTACGCCAAAGACGGCGACACCATCGGGATCGGTCGAGGTACTACTGTTTACCAGACGGTGAACTATCTCTCAGGCAAGGTCCCTTTGCCTTCTTCTTACATAGTGCCCCTAGCAGGTAGCGCAGGCTTGTTTGATTCCTACTTCCAGGTCAATGAGATGGCCCGCCAGGCTGCCGAGGCGTTTGGTGCAAAATGCGTGTATCTCAACGTGCCGTATTACGTGAGTTGCATAGAAGTCAAGCAAGCATTGCTGAACGAAAGGCTCGTTGCCGACTGTGTTAACCGCTGGGACTCCCTGGATATCGCGCTTGTAGGGATCGGGGGCACCGTCTTGAGCAGAGACCCCGCATTCTTGGCAAGGGTCAGGGCTGCTGAGGAACGTACAGGTAAGCAAGTTGCGGCAGACCTGTGTGGCAGGTTCATCGACAGCCAGGGTGAAAGCATGGAAGGTGGTAAGGATCTTCTGATTGCAGTTAGCTTGGATCAGCTGCGTGAGACAAAGACAGTCATCGGCGTAGCGGGAGGCAAAACGAAAGCTGCGGCGATCCTGGCCGCTCTAAGAGGCAAGTACCTGGATATGCTGGTGACAGATGAGGTTGCCGCAGAAATGCTATGTTCTGCCCGCGAGGGCTAGCAGGGATTTTGTAATTGTTGTCAGGTTCTTGGATACATGGTAGAATTGTCACTGCAGCATCACAGCAGATGTCACGGAAATATTGTATATGGGGGCGAATTAGGTTCGACGTAGGCAGTTGGGTTTGAGTAGCGAGCATGGGGGCCGCAACCCACAAAAGCGGCAAACAAATAACTGCCAACACAAACTACGCACTGGCTGCCTAAGATAGCGGCCACGGTACCAGGGAGAGTTCTTCCCTATCCCTGAGTTACCGTCATCAGGGAAGATACCTGTAAGGGGCTGCTCGGGACCTTACAGGGAATCTGATTCTGAGCTGGCAAGGCAAGAAGCCCGCTCCGGGGCGGCTTACCTTGCGAGATCAATACCGGAGCTACGCTCGTAGAGACTGAAACTCGATTGTCTGCGGACGAGGGTGCAATTCCCTCCGCCTCCACCAAGCTTTCACATCCACCGCTTGCTCGATTTCCGCTCTGGGCGCCTATCAGTGCAAACACCCCAGTTCTTGTTTGTCCAGTTCAGCGACGGTTTCCCCTAGGCGTGCAGTTTGACTGATTTCTTGACGGATTGACTTTGGGATTTTAGACTTACTTTGAAGTTGAAAACATCTCATAGTGCCTGGCAGAAGGAGGTGACCTCTGTGTCCAAGGAGGAGTTCTCTGATTCTGTGGTCCGCATCGAGCGTCTCTTGAGACACGTGGCGTTTATCATCAAAAAACGTGGACGGGATATCCTCAGCGACTTTGACATAACCACGCCCCAGTTTCTTGCTTTGGTGGTGTTAAAGGACAGGCCCGGGATTACCATGGGCGAACTGTGCGAAAGGCTCTATTTGGCATGTTCAACAGCGACTGACTTGATAGACCGGATGGAGAAAAATGGTTACTTGGAGCGCAACCGGGATCCTGATGATAGAAGGGTAATAAGGTTGTCTATAACTGAAAAAGGCCAGAACATTATCGATCAGGTTATCAATGCCCGCAGGCGCTATGTAGACTCCATCTTGAAGCAACTTACACAAGAGGAAATTGACCAGTTGGCTCAAGCTTTGGAAAAACTTGATGCCCTGATGGTTGCCGGCAAAGTCTAGCCAATTTGACCAGGCATGGATACCGGACGATTCAGAGGCGGAAAAGAGTCGGAAAGCCAGATATGCGAGACAATCGGACAGATGCGCAAGTCAGACTGGTGCAAGCAATCAGGCACAGGTGCAGTCAGACATAGGAGCTACTAGTCAGAAGTGCAATCAGATAGAGGTGAAATCCGGTGCTACTTGAGTACCTGCTTATTTTCTTTGCACGGGTATGTGACGTTACCCTTTCAACAGTGAGGATGATATTAGTAGTAAGAGGAAAACGGTATCCTGCCGCGGCTATCGGCTTGGTGGAAGCCAGTATCTATATCACGGCTCTCGGCAGAGTGATGCGCAACATAGACGATCCTTTGAAAGTGCTGGCATACGGGTTGGGTTTTGCTTCAGGGACACTGCTTGGAAGCTGGGTGGAGGAGCGGCTGGCATTAGGCCATGTAACTTTGGAAGTAATTCCGCCTGAAGAAAATGCCGAAGAGCTGCTCAGGGCGGTAAGGACAGCCGGATATGGCGTCACAGTGCTTACAGGTCATGGGTTGAAAGGGCCCAAGCAGGTACTCTTGGTGTCGACGGATCGCAAGAGTTTACCTAGGCTTGCTGCAATAATAGAAGAATTTGCCCCAGACTCTTTCATGACCGTGTTAGAGACCAGAGCGGTCCGTGGCGGGGTGACACCTTTCCTGAAGTGATCGGAGAGATGACCTGGTCAGTACCGCTTATCGCCTCACTCACGTGACTTGCGCTAGCATGTGGCCTCACCATGCGGCCTGCTATAGCTTTACAGGTGCGAGTTTAGGCGGCATGTTATAGGCGCAGGCTAAGCCCCTCAGGGATGCCGGAGTGGTCTGGCAACGGGCAGATGAACTGTATATTATAATTGAGTAGCTTGGGTAGCATAGCTGAGAACCAGTTAAAGCAGGGCAAAGAGGTGCGTAAAATGAGAATCGACGGCCGGAAACCAGACGAACTAAGGCCGGTTATCATTACCCCGGGATATCTCAAGTATCCTCAGGGGTCTTGTCTTATTGAAGCGGGCGATACGAAAGTTATCTGTACCGCCATGGTCGAGGATAAGGTCCCGCCGTTTCTGAAAGGTACGTCTTCAGGCTGGGTTACAGCGGAATATTCGATGCTGCCCGGTGCCACACAGGACAGGACTTCCCGGGAAGTGTCCCGTGGCAGGCCGGGAGGCAGGACCATGGAGATCCAGCGGCTAATCGGCAGGTGCTTGCGGGCAGCGGTTGACCTTGAGGCGCTGGGCGAAAGGACCGTTTGGATCGACTGTGATGTCATACAGGCAGACGGTGGGACCAGGACAGCAGCGGTAACAGGCGGCTTCGTTGCGCTGGCGCTTGCCTTGGCCAAACTCAACGAGACTGAACAGTGGGCCAAATTCCCCGTACGTGACTATGTTGCCGCAGTGAGCGTCGGTGTATATCAAGGAGTCCCGATGCTGGACCTTTGCTATGCCGAAGACTCAGCCGCTGAGGTGGATATGAACATTGTGTTGACCGGCAGCGGGGAGTTTATCGAGATTCAGGGGACCGCAGAGCAGGCGCCGTTTTCTGCTACGGTCTTGGAACAACTGTTGGCCCTTGCCAAACAGGGCATCGAGAACTTAGTAAAGATCCAGAAGGAAGCGTTAGGGCCTGCTGCCGGCTTGATCGGTCTTGTGAACCAGCCCGCAAGTGGGGAATAGAGACAGCGTGATACCGAAGTAGAGGCGACCGAGTAGAGGCAGCGGAATAGGGGCCTGGAAAATGGGATTTGACCGGGGCTGTGATTTGGCGCCGTGTGCTCTTTTGGCGTAGGAGTCGGCCACCTGTGGGCCCTCGTAGCCGTAGTGAACGAGGCGGGTGTTGCCGACTAGAACTCTAGTTCCTACAAGGTGATCTGTATCCGCTAAGGAGGGCAGCATGGTCGTGAAGTAGGTGTATATACAGCAGGTTTGTATTGAGAATGGTGGTAGAAATGGCTGACAAGAGGACAATCGTTGTGGTAACGCGCAATCGGGGTAAGGTCAGAGAGTTCAAGCGTATTTTTTCCGAGTATGTCCCAGAGGTGCAGTGGCGGTTTTTGAGTGCCATCGACCTGGAACTTCCCGAAATTGAGGAAACAGGCAGCACTTTTGCTGAAAATGCCAGGGTCAAGGCGCTTGAGGGTGCAAAGTATTTGGCTGGCACCGAATATTCAGGATACATATGCCTTGGTGAAGACTCCGGGCTTGAAGTAGACAAACTTGATGGAGGCCCTGGGGTGAATTCGCACCGTTTTTCTCAGAGCGGAACCGATGAGGACAACAACAAGTTGCTGCTTGAACTGCTGGACGGGGTTCCTTGGGACGAGCGTACGTGCAGATACAAGTGTGCTATTGCCTTGGCTGACTCAAGCGGCGTGATTGCCGAATCTACCGGGAGCGTAGAAGGGATCGTCCATACGGAACTTAGGGGAACCAACGGATTCGGATATGATCCTTTGTTTTATGCGGTGGAACTGGGGAAGACCTTTGGAGAAGCATCTGATTCAGAGAAAGATGCCATCAGCCACAGAAGGCGGGCTATCCAGAGGCTTATCCCGGCGATACGGTGTGTCTTGTTGTGACGGCGTCTCCTGGAGCCTGTGTTGTGGTGCTTATGTGTTTGCATTCGCAGGTGTTCTAGTCACCTCATGCAACGTCTGTGTTGGAACTTGGTTGGTCTTCCAACACGGCTTCTTCATTGCTAGTTGTCCCACTCCGGCCAGGATATTAGGCCGGGGTGTTAAAAGGATTTGGAAGGAAGAGGGTTGATCCTTGCTAGTCGGTGTGATTTCCGATTCCCATGGGAATAGGAAACGCATACTTGAGGCCTTGCACTACTTGGACGGAGTGGACCATATCCTCCATGCAGGGGATTTCTACGAGGATGCCAAACTTGTGGATTCCGCGGTGGAGTGCAAGGTTACCGCGGTTGCAGGCAACTGCGATTATATGGTGCGTGGACCCTTTGAAGAGCTGTTTGTACTGAACGGCTACAGGATATATCTGACCCACGGGCATCTTTATAGCGTCAAGCGGGACCTTAAGGCGCTGGTGGAAAGAGCTAAGGAGTTGGATGTACAAGTAGCGGTGTTCGGGCATACCCATACTCCGCAGGTGTCTTGCGAAGATGGCATCCTTTTCGTAAACCCAGGGAGCGTCCATAGCCCAAGGCAGGGTTATCAGCCTTCTATCGCGATAATAGACCTTTCGCAACGGCCTCCTAGGGCGGATCTCATATTCCTATAACCGGTATTCGTGGCAAGCTCCCCGCCGGCAATTTCCCTTGGGGCATCTGTTGCACCTGTACCATTAGGGAGGCCTTTGTTGGGGAACGGTTCGGGATGGTGCGTCTGGTGCACCGTTTCGGCGACGTGCGGCGGGGGATCTAGCCAGATTGGGGTACGTGGTACACAGACTGCACCATCCCTAGCCGAAGTTGGTTTGAAGCAAAATGACGAATGGGAAGTCTGGATGTCTATTTAGGATTCGAGAGCGGAGAGTCCTATCCATTTGCTTCAGCACTGCAAAAATCATATAATATCTCTAGCCCTAATGGGTTTTTGAGAAGAATCTCACCACGCAGAGCCTTTAACGAAGGGCGTAATGAAGAACATCGATTGACCCATGCGTCGGGGAGTGGCGCAGTTTGGTAGCGCGCATGGTTTGGGACCATGAGGCCGCAGGTTCAAATCCTGTCTCCCCGACCACTTTATTGCCTGCTATGAATGTGTGTCTCCGCACACTAGTTGCCCTGCTCTCTTCAGCACGTTCTCGAAAAGCTCACTAGGCCGCATAAAGAAGCCTTTGGTCTGAACCATATCCTCTCGAGCTTGTTCAACCTCTTCATCAGAGATTTGAGCGTAATCTAAATCAGTGTTTCCGGCACTTTGCTTGGCGGTCTTCCTCGTGGAAAAGTGGGCAGGAGGCGCAGCAAACAAGAGTTTGCCAACTTGCCGTCGCGGGGAGTTAAGCAGACGCTATACACCGGTCACCGGAGGGATTTTTTTGCAAAAAAGAGTTGACCAGAACCCCGCGAGACACCAAAATACTGGTAGGAGAATAGACGGGTAGTGGTTCGCCACCCAAGTATGAAATAAGCACTACCTCCGATAGACGGACGCTGCTCTCCTTTCTCTGTTTCCTGCTTGTTTCCGGTCACCGTACGCTCAGCAATAGTGGATTTCTGGCTTCGAGTACCGAGGGGAGGTAACCACAATGCTTGATCCACGAACACCTCTTTGGCCGACAAGGATAGGATTCCGTCTGATCGCCGCCGTCTTGGCGATGGTGATGCTGGTGCAGGTAGTACCGGCTACAGCATTCGCCCGGCCGAAGATAACACCCTTGAACCCAAGTGAGATTACCACTTTGGCTCCGGACGATTTGCTTGAAGGTGAAGGCGACCCGCCGGAAGCGGCTTCGCCACAACAGGGAGACGACGGAACGCCGGGTTAACGCTGCCTGCTCCAGGCAACAAGGAGCCCGGCGATATGCTGCCCCCGGAGGGCGGACTTGATGCGCCCGGCGACGGTCCCGGCGGCGATAGCATTCCCTCCGGACCGGCCGCCCCGAAGGTTCTCCGGAGTTATCGTAAGAGAGGTGTATGCCGCGGCGGGTATGTTGGTCCCAGTGGACATTAGGTACTTGATGCCCAGCGTCATGACTGCGAACTTCAACACCGCCGCCAAGGCCATGGCAACATACTTGTTGAACTTGGCTGTGTATCCAGCGACAAGGGCCAGGGTTACATTACCTAACATGATGACAGGGACCGCGGCTGCCAGCTTGTTTATGCCCATCAAGAGAGCTACCCAGGGAGTGATGATCCCCACACATGCGCCGGCCAGGGGTCCCACATACAAACTTGCTACGAATAGGACCGCGTTGATGCCGGGCCCGGTAACAGGTTGGGGGAGGGTCATCGCCTGCAGAGCTACTGCTAAGGCTGCTAGAATACCCGTCCTGACAACGTCCTGAAGTCTGATTTTCATGTTATCGCTCCTTCCTATGTTAGTGCTGACCGCACCCTTACTCCCGGAACTCCGCCTAGTTTGCCGGTCATGGCACCGAGAACATCAGTATCTCCGTCTACGATCAGGGCGATTACAGATACACCCCGGTCTCGATAGGGAATGCCCATCCGGCCGACTATGATGTCGCCGTACTCGGTGACTGCCAATGGTGGAACCATGCTGGCGAGTTGAACGTGGAACCACATCGTTAGAGGTGGGCTGGGGCCGGCAACTCACCGGCCCCTAAGTCCTGTCTCGGATTGAGCGGGAGCAGTATCTGTAGCTGCAAAATTGTGTCAGGTGGCGAGTTTTTGTTCTTCAACCAACTCTAGAATGGACTTAAGAAACCTCGGCTCGCCGGATGCTTCAAATCTTGCATGTTTTGATTTTTCATCGTAGGTATATTGCCATGTAATATCCTGGAATTTGTTCTCTTTGATGAACCCAGTCATCTTGGTGACAAGGGGCATGGGATCATCTGTGTAGTAGTCTATGGTCACGTGTGCCTTCAGTTCCCCAAGTTCTGCCTGTTCTTCCTGTTCAGGCACGGCTGATTGGAGAGATCCGGAGGCCGTGTTAGAGCGTGACCTGATGAATTCCAACAGGTCGTCTTCACGTATTTTCCATGCCCCGATTTTGGATGCTTTCAGCTGTCCTGAATTGATGAAATCCCTGACGGATTTGGGCGTGACCCGCAGTATTTTGGAGACCTCGTTAACTGTAAACAATTTCATATTTCGTGCACTCCAATAAACCGGTATTCGTATACATTATCTCATATCCAATCCTTCAGTTGTCCACACAAATATCTTGTCGGCGAAGTGCTGGGCAATTTCATCATTCTTGCGAGTGGGAGCTGCCCAAAAACGGGAAAGCCACCACATTTTCCTGCTTTGTTGCCAAGCATCCTTGAACAAGACCTGTGAGATATCCCAGAGTCCATAGGGCGGGTTGTTCCGATAGGTCCGGCGGCCCTATCCTGACAAGGGCGTGTACTGTGTCGTGGGGAAGGAGCCCCAAACTGTTTCCGGGATATCCGTACTTGCCCCCAATTATGAAATGTAGTATGCCCTTGGCTGCACGGGTTTCTATTATCCTCAGTAAATCTTTCTCACTTACAGGTGCTTGTTGCGAAAGCCCGATCCGGTATTCATCGTTACCTAAAAGCGCATAGAAGTCTGCATGGTTGGAGCAAAACTGAATATCAAAACCTACCTGTTCGCCAATTGCTTCGAACTGTGCCCTTTCTGTTTTTGCTGGGCCGATGATTGTTACCTTTACAGGTCTGCTAAGCCTTACGTAGGATACAAGTTGAGGCACGCGCGGTTTCGGAACTGCTTCGGGCTGTCCGTTGTTTAGTTTGTATCTGATGATTCCCAAGACATCTTGGATTGTACATGCTTCATCTATGAGCTTATTGTTGTCTCCCATAGTGATTAACCTGTCCCCTTGGATATACCGCACTCTATGGGCACGAAGGCCGGATGGATGGCAAACGAGCACAATATCGCCTATTTCCGGACGACGTTTCAACTCCTCGACGATTACCTGTTCTCCTGCCCTGATAGCTGGTAACATGCTATTCCCATCGGCTGTCATGACGAACCGCCCCGTTCTCTCCAGGGCCCTTTTCAGCATTTCAACCAAGTGTTCTGGGAACTGGGGTCTGCCATGTTCTTGCTTAACCTTCCGTGCATCGTACCTATAAGTGAATTCCATATTACAGACACCTCCAACTTTGTCTCTCGAGCGAACCAAAACCGCTGAACATTAGCCGTTGTCTTCAGTTGTTCGATCCTCAGTGACGAACCCTTCGGATTTCAGTTGATTGATGAAAGACAGCAGATCGTTTCTGGCTGTACCTGGGTCGATGTTCCACGATGAGGTAATGGCTTTTACTGCATCGTCAATCGAGCATTTCCCATCGCAGAGTGACCATATGAGTGTTCCAACGTCGTTGGTTTTCTTCAGGGCACCGTTCTTGGGGTTGAACAGGTACAACTCGCCGCCGACCGTCTCGCTGATAACTGAAGGATCTTGACATGGCATGGTATCTATATCATGCATTATCATCACCTCTCCAAAGGTTCTTGGGCCAGCATGAAGTCGAATTCCCGCTTGTAAACGTTGCACATGTCCAACAATGGGGCTGTGATGTCGCCCGTTGCGTGGAAAGCCAGAGCGCGGCACCCGCCTCCGCAGAAGTAACGGTAATTACAGTTGCGGCAAATAGGGATGTCCTCTACGTCTATAGTCCTGCATTCAAGCAAGACACGAGACGTGTTGTAGATGTGGCACAGCGGTTGCCTGAGCACATTTCCTGCAAGGAAGCTTTCGTGACATAGCAACCTGCACGGGAACACGTTACCCATACCATCCACCAGGAGTTCATTGGTTCCCAATCCGCACTGGCATTTGGGTTTGAATGGTTTCGGAAGACTCGCTTGAAAAACGGAGTAAGATGTTTTCTTCAGATTGAGCCATGCACCTTGCTGTATCACTCGCTGCAGTAGCCAGAGTAATCGGGACTCATCGCAGCCCAGGCCGTCATTCTTGCCCCTGCCGACTGCCATATGGATGCTCAGTCTGTGTTCGTCCAGGCCAAGTTGCCTAACCCAATTTGCAAGCGCGGGTATCTCGTCGATGTTCATTCTGGTTACAGTAGTGTTTATTGCAGGCCTGACACCGTGTTCAAGCAACAGCAAGAGTCCACGCAAGGTTCTGCGGTGGGTTCCGGGTCCTCTCAAAGCGTCGTGTATTTCAGGGGTTAAAGAGTCCAGGCTGATTGCCACGCTGTCAAAACTGCAGGCGATCCGTTGGGCGGTGCGGGGGGTAATGAGCGTAGCGTTGGTTAAGAGCCCTGTTCTTACCCCTGTGTCTTTGCAGAAGCATGCCAGGTCAAAGAGATCATTTTCTAATAGCGGTTCTCCCCCCGTAAAGTACACCCACTGCGGATTGCTTGTAAGGATGCTTTCCAATGCCGCAAACGCCTGTCGAGTGTTCAGTCGCCGTAGCATGCTCGGGGATGCGTCGGCAAAACAGTATATGCAGTGTAAGTTGCAGCTATTGGTGATTGCCCAATAGACCGCACTCGGGGATTCCGGAAATGCTTTTTCCTTTTCTACAAGTGGTGGAGAAGTGCCATGGTACAACAACCCTTTCAGGACGAAGCGGAACAGGGACGTTTGCAGTTCCCTGGAAAACCGGAGATGATCGATGCTGCCATTCTTCTGGATCGAGCGATAAAGAACCAGTTCTTCATCTGTCAGGTAGTCCCAGGAATGCATTTCAGGGTTATACAGGACGTTGTAGCCATCGGTTCGGATATGAAGGATTTCCTTGGGCACGCTGAACACCGCCATGATCCCTCCTCCTTATTTCTGTCTGGTTAGACCTCGGCGAACCTCTTCCGGAATACTGTGACGGATGTAACGGTGAAGCAAACTGCCAGACCTATGATGAGTAACATGAGCAGCCTGGGTACATTTCCCAACAAGAAGAAACTGCGGATTGCGTCAGAACAGTAGGTCACAGGGCTGATTTTTGCAAAGAGGCGCAGGCCCGGAGCAATTTGTTCGGCGGGGTAGAATATGGAACTTGCAAACATTATTACGTTTGTGAGAATGTTTGCGGTCATGATAAAGGTCCTGAACTGCTTGACCAGCCCCATTACCGTCATGTAGAAGCCGGATATTATAACGCATACCAGCGTGTTCAGGGCTAAAACCCCCAGGAAACGGACGAAACTAAGGGGTACCCTGAAAACCAGTATGCCGCACAGGAAAATCAGCATTGACTGAATAAGGGCGAGCGAAGTGCTTGCGAACATCTTGCCTATCATATATGCCTTGTGCTGCACCGGAGTAGACAGAATCTCCAGCAACATGTTGGAAATCTTCTCGTTGAATACCGACTGCGATGTCATAAGCGCGGTGGAGAGGACTGACATCACCAAATGACCGGGTAACACAAACTCAATGTAACTTACTGACACCCCGTTGTAGTTGACCATCGGCATCATCTTGCTCAACGAAGTGGAAAACAGGAGCATGTAGATGAGCGGGGTCATCACAGACAGAACAATGGTCGCCTTATTGCCGAAGAACAGCCTCATTTCGCGGTAAATCACAGCACCCACACCTTTGAGCGCTATTGCCGCCTCAGAAGAAAACATGCTAGTTCAGCTCCCTTCCCGTAGATTTAAGAAGTACATCCTCAAGCGAAGCCGACCTGGTCACGACCGACGTGGCCGCTATGCCGTGCTGCCAGCAGCATTCAAGGATTTGAGGTAAACACTTTGATGGTGCTTCCACACGCAGTCTCAAAGTGGAGTTGTGGATTTCCGCCGAGTACACCAGCGGATTGGCCTCCAGGGTTTGCTCCAGCCCATCCGCCGGCTGGCCTTCAAACCTTATTTCAATGCGGTGGCCGATTATTGAATCAATCAGGCGCTGGGGAGTGTCCAGCGCAATCGAAGTCCCCTGGTTGATAATAAGCACGCGGTCACACTGCTTTTCGGCTTCGTCAACATTGTGGCTGGTGAAAATGATGTACGGGGCCGGACTTGCTTCCTCTCTTACAATGTCCCAGATCTGTTTCCGGCTGTACACATCCAATCCGGTAGTGGGCTCATCGAGGAAAAGGAACTTGGGGCGGTGCAGCAATGCCCTGGCAATTTGAACCTTGCGCCTTTGCCCACCGGACAGGTTTTCTATAGGCTCATGTTTCTTGGCAACGAGGTCAAGTCGTTCGAGAAGGTGGTTAATCCTTCGACTGGTTTCATGCTTTGGCAACCCGTGGAATGCTCCGTAGATGTTGAGATTATCCCAGATGGACAGCGTCAAATCGAATGAGCCGAATTGATGGACGACTCCCAGCAGTTTTCTGAAACTGATGGGGCTGTTTTGCGGGTTCACGCCGTCTAGGGAGATCCACCCGGACGTGGGTGTAAGCACTCCTACCATCAGTTTGAGCAGCGTTGTTTTGCCTGCCCCGTTTGGACCCAGAATTCCGAACACCTCGCCCGGTTCAACCGAGAAACTGAGGCCACGTAGGGCCTGAGTACCATTGGGATACGTCTTAACCAACTCACAGATTTCGAGCATTTTCCCGCCTCCGCATTATAGGAATTACCAACAGTTATTATTATCTATCATAGAATATGATACAATACCTCAAACTGTCAATAGGTTTATTTTCTGATGCCCTTTCGGGTTTAGAAAATCTCAGATCAAAACGTCGGTAGCACGTGTTATGCAGTTGCGCTTGGGCTTTGGTTGATAGCTGCAAGGATGTAATAAAAAGTATTGCAATTTAATGATATATGAACATATAATATAGTAACAAATCAACTACCATCGCCACGCAGAAATATGATATTCATCGCGCTCCGATGTTAAACCGGCGCACCATTTTGAATAGCCGGCACGATTGCCGCCTGAGTCTTCTGGTGTAGTCACAACAAACAGGGAGGTGATAGAATGCGCAAGTACCGGGCACCGAAACTTGAAGCTGTGAAACTTACCGTGCGTCTTGAGTGCCAGTGCCAATGCGGGCTGCTAGTCGGTGGAGGAGCCGGATCAGGCAAGCCCAATAATAGTTGATTGAGATTGCCAGGCTATTTCGCGAGGGGACATACGTAATGCGGGGAGGGGATGCCATGAAGCGCATTTACTCGCGACCGGCGCTCTTGCCGATAACACTGAAAGTGTTGCTCCAATGCCATTGTTTGTGTGGCTCGTTAGTTGGATGGGGAGGCGGAGGCAACAATCAGAACTAACAGACGCTGTAGATATAATGGCAAAGAAAGCCGTGATTGAGTAATCGACAAGACTCGGGCGGCAAATCATCCTACCTACAATAGAGAATCGGGCAACTGCATTGTGTTCAACCGTGAAGTCAAGACTGGGGTTCTCTAGTGACGATCCAACGGGGTATCAACGGATCGGGTCCCTGGTTCGAAGGACGTGGTTAACAGTTATTGGCTCCGTGGTACGATAGGAGACGCAGAACATACTAGGGAGTGGCGCAAATGTCAGAACAGAAAGTCGGCGCAAACTCACCTATCGGCGTGTTCGATTCGGGTACAGGCGGTCTTACGGTCGTAAGACATCCCACTCGAGCCACCAACGCAGCAATGCGAGCAGTTAAGGTTACAGGCTGAAGTGATATCCTATTTGACATACATAGAGCACTCCCCCTTTTGATGGTATTAGATGGTCCTACAAGCATTTCCTTCATAGTTCGGTAGATCATAAGAGGATATTCTGAGTCTTTACATAATCTACAAGATAAGGGAGGTGAGGATGCTTGGGCTTAGTGGAAAGGCAGAAACCACACTCTACATAGCCGTGGTTGGTGTCGGTGAAAAGGAAGGGGTCTAGTTGAATGCCGTTGAGATGACCGACGTCCGGAAAACCTACGAAAGTTACGCGGCATTGGATGGGGTGGAAATCACCGTCCTGCCAAGTGTGGAAGAAGCGCTCCTCAACGGGAACACACATGCAGTACTCTCAATACCGGAGGGCTTTGCGGAGTCACTGGGTTCTGGAACCCCGAGGCTGGAAGTGGTGTACCCTCAAGGCGACATAACCTCAGAGTCACTGGCCAAGTCACTGGTTTGGGGGTTGACGCTGCAGTTCGTTGAGAGTCTGACATCATCAAGTCCTCGGGTGGACATCGCGATCCTACCTGGACAACTGGGTGAAGAGCCCGTGAGCTACACCGATTATCTCACGCCTGGGCTTGTGGGGATGATGGCATTCTGGACGTGCCTCGGCGCCGGTCCCGCGGTTCTTGCCTGGAGACAGCAAGGGATACTGGATCGCATCGGCCTTACCAGGCTCTGTCCGATCGTGTTCCTTTCGACACAGATGATTGCGCGACTTACGCTGAGCATAGCCCAGACAGCTGCGATGCTTGGCGTGGCGGCTCTTGTGTACGGGTTCGGAAGCAGGATTCGATGGTTACCGTTTGCCGGAGTGCTTTTGTTAGTCAACGCAGTATTCCTCTCGCTAGGTATGTGTATTGCATCGCTCGTCCCGCGGACAGAGAGCGCTTGGAGCTTATCTGTGCTGATTACTACTCCGTTGGTATACCTCGGAGGTACTTATTTCGATATCGGCAGCCTCCCTCCGGGTCTGTCGTATCTGGCCGCGATAAACCCCATAACGCACGCCAACACCTTGCTTCGATACTCGCTCGTTGGGGCCTCGGGTTCCATCAAGGCTGCAACGGGTATCCTGGCCGCTTGGCTTGCAGGCTGTCTGGTTATCTCGGCGTGGCGCTTTAGGTGGACGCTCAATGAGTGATGTAAGCAAAGCAGGTTCAGATCTCTATCTGTAGCGTGGCCAGACAAACCCTGCCGTGATGATTTCCTTGCCGTACTGGAGGTTCACTTGGGACCAAGTACACTTAACAGTAACGGATGCGTGGGAAACGGGCGTCGGCGGAGTGTGTCGACCGATCACCTCCGCCCTGGGTGTTCAGGGAATCGCTTTGGAACTGGCCAGGCCGTGTCACACCCTGAGACCCGTGACCTATGCTCAGATAGCCAAGGCAGAAGCGGTATGATGTTATTTTCTGCCCGTATTGCAAGAAAGGAATACGCCTTGAATGAAATGCTGAAGAAAGACCTGCATCAAATATGTACCAAGTGGAGCGACCCGACAAAACGCGTCTCCACTCGGGAAGGCCGGCGACTCATGCGGATCTTAACACGTAAAGCCGGATGACGGTGTACCAGGATACTGGTGCTGGGTTGTGACTCATGAATGAAGGCGGGCTGGAGTCCAGCCGGCTTCTTCTTACCACGGCGTTGGAAGTACTCGTGCTATAGTAAAAGTGGCCCTTGCGATTGCG
>FZPS01000059.1_pt696 | contig 73752 bp, 51 predicted proteins | sample 1817821 | NCBI WGS metagenome assembly FZPS01 (sample SAMEA104158645, study PRJEB21678) | metagenome | place: Germany | collected 2015-04-21
GCTTTATACTACATGTAGGGGGCTTTTGGGTAGTAGGAAAAAATATATATATGAGCTTTCCTCTTTTCTTTTTCTAGGAATAAACTTTCAATAAAAGGACTAAAAATTGGTTAAATATTCCTTAATTATGCGATTCAAAAGATGGAATATATTGGCAAATAATTGTGCAGTCAAGACCTTTCGTTTATATTTGCAAAGTAATTTACTTATATAAACACAAGTGAGGTCTCGTAGTTCAATGGATAGAATAGAAGTTTCCTAAACTTTAGATCCGGGTTCGATTCCCGGCGAGACTACGATTTGGCTTGATGGTCAATAAGTTATAGAGAAACGGTACCAAAAATGGTACTAAATTCAATCTTTTCCCCTGTTAAACTTGTTCATTTCTTGCCTTTTTAGTCCACCAATAATTTTAATATAAGGTTGATTAAGTGGGTATGTGTTTTTCCTTCTTTATAGCCTAAGTATGTCTGTATTGCTTTTGTGATAACATCGTTATTTGTGCTGATCTCTACTTGGTTGTCAAATATTTCCCATTTACCTAATAAGGTATCAGGTGTTTTTCCATTGGTATCATTAGAATAAATAAGATAAGTGGAATAGTTAGAAATAGCAGTTTTAAGTTTCTCATAGCTAAGTGTTGAGTTAATATCCGGTTTATTCTAATTTTAGAAAAATAATTCTGAATATCTGCCTTCTACTTTATTATATTGATTATCCCTTTCTAAAAAGGGATAATCAATATTCGCTTTTTATTTTAAGTTTTACTTTTGAAGCGGATGATTTTAGCTGATTGGTATTAATGTGTTTAATCCGTTAGATTGATGATAGTGTTGTCGTACTTGTTCATTTTTCCAGTTCCTAAATCTACTAAAAAGCCAGGCCAGAATAGGATGTTCCATAAAGTCTGAGCATTAAAAGTAGACTCTATAACTACAGCCTTGGATGTTTCACCTTCTTTTTTTATGACTAGCTGTTTGTCATTTAACCCTTTTTTCAATGAAATTGTTGCCGTTTCATCTTCTTCGATTTCAGCTAACTTGATGTTTGTCGTAGGATCATAGATTTTGGTTCCGGGTTCTCCTGTGAAGGTTATACTTTGACGTGATTTTGTGAAAATAGTAGCACATGAACTTTATAGTAGAGCTGTGATGATTAAAAAAATAAAGGTTTTCATAAGCATATTTACATTAGTTTGTATTGTGTATTTATTTTTCTTGGATTCCTTTAGAAGGATTAGATTAGTTTTTTTGTGTTTTCTGCTTCCGGTAGAATGATATCTTCCTGACAGGTGTAAAAGTAAGTAAGTCTAAACAGCAGATTCTCTTCTTCTGTATAACATTTCTGTTTTGTCCTTTTTGAAATTTTCAATAATATTTGCTAAAGGTATGAAATATTTTAATTCAAAGAAGCAGGAGAGGCAAAAAAAAGAGGCAGAACCAGATGGTTCTGCCTCTTTTTTGTATATAACTAATTATGGTTTTATGCTTCTACAACCTCTTTATTTCTATTGTCTCTTTTCTTTAGTATAAAGTATGCTATCGGAGAGGCAACAAATAAAGAAGAGAACGTACCAAAGATGACACCTAGTATCATAGCGAAGGAGAAGCTACGAATGGAGTCTCCTCCTAAAATAAAGATACAAAGAAGTACAAGTAAGGTACTGAAAGAGGTGTTTACTGTACGAGAAAGTGTGGTATTTAATGAAGAATTAAATAACTCTTTATATCCACGTTTTGGGTATAGATTAATATACTCCCTGACACGGTCGAAAATAACCACTTTATCGTTAATAGAATAACCAATGGCAGTCAGGATTGCACCAATGAAGGTTTGGTCTACCTCTAAAGAGAAAGGCATCCAACCCCAGCATATAGAATAAATCCCCAGAATCATTAACGTATCACTGGTTAATGCCGCAACAGATCCTACACTAAATGCGATGTTTCGGAAACGTATTAGGATATATAGCCCAATGGCAATAACAGCTAGTACCACAGCCCAGAAAGCTGCAATCTTAATATCCTCAGCAATACTTGGCCCCACCTTTTGAGAACTTATGATACTACCTCCTGTACGATTTTCCCTGTCAATGAATACTTCCAGAGGAATATCTTCAGTTAGTAGAGGTTTTAATGATTCATATAGATACGCTTCAATTTCAGAGTCAATAGTACTGCTACTTTCATCTATTCTGTAGTTAGTACTGATTCTAACGGTACGTTTATCGGTACCAATTGCTAGTACAGAAACATTAGCTCCCTCAAATTTATCAGAGATTAAACTTCTCACCTCTTCCGGCTCAACAGGAGAAACAAATTGAACTTGGAAGTTCCTACCTCCCGTAAAGTCTATACTTTGGCTTAATCCTCTTACTGTTAAAGCACCAATACAAATCAAAATGATAACTCCTGTAACAGCAAGAGCTTTTTTGTTATTTTCAACAAACTTAAAGGTTGGATTTACCAATAAATTTTTAGAGATAGCAGTAGTGAAGGTTAAGTTTAATAATTTATCTTTTCCTAGGAAATGTTCGTACACAATACGGGTAAGGAATACCGCAGTAAAGAACGAACAGACAATACCAATAATTAATGTAGTTGCAAAACCTCTAATGGGACCGGTACCAAACCAGAATAAGATAATACCTGTGATAATAGAAGTTAAGTTCGCATCAAAAATAGCAGAGAATGCGTTTGAATAACCATCAGCAAGTGATTTTTTTAATCCTTTTCCTGCAACGAGTTCTTCTTTAATACGCTCATAAATTAACACATTGGCATCCACTGCCATACCCAGCGCAAGCACTAACCCCGCAATACCAGACATTGTTAAGGCTGCTTGGAATGAAGCTAATATACCTAAAGTGAAAAACAGGTTTAGTACTAAAGCTCCATTAGCTATCATACCCGGTATGATTCCATATATTACGCACATAAAGATCATTAGCAGAACCAACGCAATGGCAAATGAAATGATTCCTGCATTAATAGACGCTTGTCCTAAAGAAGGGCCAATAATGTCTTCTTGAACAATATGTGCAGGAGCCGGCATTTTTCCGGTTTTCAAAACATTAGCTAAGTCTTTTGTTTGGTCTAATGTGAAGTTTCCGGTAATTTGCGAGCTTCCACCGGTAATCTCATTCATTACGTTAGGGGCAGAATAGACATAGTCGTCAAGTACAATGGCTATGGACCTACCTATGTTCTTTTTAGTTAACTGTGCCCAACGGCGTGCACCATCAGTATTCATCGTCATGCTTACAGCAGGGCGGCCATAGTTGTCGAACACATCGCTGGCGTCGGTAATAACATCCCCTTCCAAAGGAGCTCTTCCGTCGCGTTCAGTAGAACGAATGGCATACAGTTCAAATATTTGGCCTTTTTTATCAAAATCGGCTGCAGAAACGCCCCATTTAAGTTTTAAGTCTCTTGGGAATACGCCTTGAACTTCTTTTGTGTTGAGGTATTTATTTATTTCAGCAGTATCCCTATAATGTGCATATCCAACCACTGGTCCTTGTCCAGATGTGTTCGGTTGCAAGATGGCAAGCAAGGGGTGTTCTTTTTTAAGCCGCTCGATATCTTCTGCTTCAGTAGCCGATTCAGTTTCTCCTTTTAAAGCTGCTGCAATACTATCAGCTACACTTATGGGTTTATCTTCTGATGATTCGGTTTCAGTAGCAGTTTCTTCAACTTCAAGTACTTCTGCTGTAGGGGTGGTGTCTGCTATGAGCTTTTTTAATGTAGCATCCGCTGTTTGTAGAGAAGGAACAATTTCCCTTGCAGTATAGGTTTCCCAAAATTCAAGATTTGCAGATCCTTGTAATAACTTTCTTACACGCTCAGGTTCTTTAATACCTGGAAGTTCAATCATAATACGTCCCAAGTTACTCTCCAAGGTTTGGATATTAGGCTGAACAACACCAAATCGGTCGATACGTGTACGAAGTACGTTGTATGAGTTAGCTATAGCTGCTTTAACCTCATCTCTTAAAACTCGCTCAACATCAGCATCGGTAGAACGTTGGTTTACCTTATCTTTTAACTGTTGAGTTGCAAAAAGTTCTGCAAGTCCTTTTTCAGGAGCCGTTCTTTTATACTCTTTAATAAATAAGGAGATAAAGTCTTCTTGGCTAGTTGTTGCTAGTTTTGCTGCAGAGTCAACAGCCTTGTTGAAGTCTTCATCCGGTTTGTGGTCTGCTAATGCTCTAATTACATCAGGAACGGAAACCTCTAGGATAACGTTCATCCCTCCTTTAAGGTCTAGACCTAAACTAATCTCATTTTCACGAACTTTTTTAAAGGTAGCTCCTAGCCACACTGTTTCATTAGATAGAGAATCTAAATATTCTTGTTCTAATGCAGAATCTCCATTTGCATACTTTTTCGCCTTGCTTAGATAGTGCTGAGAGACGAAAGTAAATGATAAACAGTAAAGAGATACTAGCGTGAGTAATACCGCAAAAACCTTTACAAATCCTTTGTTTTGCATGTTACTTTTGTTTTATTCTATGATTTTTTATTAATATTTTGTGTATTTATGTATATGAAAGGTACAAATATAGCCTTTTTTTCATTTTCTGATAGGATGGACTATCAAATATTTATAAAAGTGTTTTATTATTTAATCGAATGGTTTAATGAAAGGTGTATTTTTTTGAATAAGATTAACTTAAAGATAAAGCTAGAATCATAATTAATGCAACAATTACTTTTAATCAGTCGTTGTAAAAAGCTAGTTGTTTCTATTTACTAAGAGTAAAACCTATAATTAGGTGATAACTGATTGAGTTTTAAGTCCATAGGGTGATTTAATGTATGTTTTTTGGAGGTATCTTTTAAAATCTAGACAAGTGCTACAAACTAAAGAGTTCAATTGCAGTGATTATTGTGCGTATTGAAAGTCCTCCTCAAGTTCTTCTTTTGGCTAAACTAATGTCACTTAAACTTTTATTGGGGATTAATAAATTGAATGGAGTTGCTTTTTTTCGTACCCTTTTTGTTATCTTGTAAACAAAAAGGAATACTATGAAAAAACAAGGACTTATCTTCATTGGGTTGATGTTTGTGTCTATAGTGTTTTCTCAAGAGGCCCTATGGAGTGGCAGAAGTTTACGCTCACCTGAGATCCATGAAAATGGTACTGTTACCTTCCGACTTTTTGCTCCCAAGGCCGGTCAGGTGCAAATTACTGGTGACTTCTTACCTAAGTTAACCAAGGAAGATCCTAATTTAGGACTTATAGAGCTTCCCGGAGTAGTGGATATGGAGAGTACAAAAGAAGGTATATGGCATTATACCTCTTCGGCTCTTTCTTCTGAACTTTATAACTATTCTTTTCTTGTAGATGGCGTGAAGTCATTAGATCCTGCCAATATCTTTGTGGTGAGAGATGTTGCCTCATTAATGAATGTGTTTATCATTGAAGGGGTTCCTGCAAGTCTTTATAAAGTAAATGCTGTTCCTCATGGAGCTGTTACGCAGTGTTGGTATGATAGTCCCACATTGAATATGCAAAGACGGATTACCATATATACCCCTCCTTGCTATGATCAAAATAAGCAAGATTATCCTGTTCTCTATTTGTTGCATGGTATGGGAGGCGATGAGGAGGCTTGGATCACTTTAGGCAGAGCTATCCCTATCTTGGATAATTTGATTGCTGAAGGAAAAGCCAAACCAATGATTGTGGTTATGCCTAATGGAAACGTATCACAAGAAGCCGCTCCCGGTGAATCGTCTTCAGGACTAATACAGCCTACAATGAATCTGCCTGGAACCATGGAGGGAAGTATGGAAAAAAGTTTTCCTGATATTATCTCTTATGTGGAGAGCCAATATAGGGTGAAAAAGGAGAAATCGAGCAGAGCCATTGCCGGATTATCCATGGGAGGTTTTCATTCTTTACATATTTCAAAAGAATATCCTACGATGTTTGATTATGTGGGGTTGTTTTCTGCTGCTATATGGCCTAATAAGGAGGAAAACTCTTCGGTATATGCAAATTCAGAAGAGAAGTTTAAGCAGCAATTTAAATCTGCTCCCAAGCTTTATTGGATTTCTATTGGCAAAACCGATTTTTTATATGGAGCCAATGTGGATTTTCGCTCTTTTTTAGATGGAAAGGGGTATCAGTATAGTTACTATGAGTCCGAAGGAGGACATACTTGGAGGAATTGGCGCATTTATTTGTCTGAATTTTTATCTCTTTTGTTTCAGTGAAATTAGGTAAAAAAAAAGAACCCAGACCAACAACAGGTCGGTCTGGGAGAGAAGGGGGTTCTAACCCAGACCGAAGAGGCATATAACCCAGACCGACAAAATATGATGTTTTGTAGGCCTTTACTGTGATGAGAGGAGATTTTTTTTGTTGGCTTTTTTCGGTGAACAAAAGGTTTTGTTGCTTGTTTCAATATAGAGCCGCTAAGAACTAACCTATCTTTTGATTTTTATGTCAAAAGAATAAAAAAATAAGAATATGAAAAATGATTTATTAAATTCCTTTCAAAAGGCTATTCGCTATTGGTGGATCTCAATTGTAGTTGGAATTATCGCTGTCATTCTTGGCATTTGGTGTTTATTTCAGCCCATGATTACTTTAGTGACTTTAAGTGTACTTTTTGTAGTCGGATTCATTATTGGCGGGGTGTTTGAAATTGTTTTTGCCACAGCTAATAGAGAAGGCATGAGGGGTTGGGGATGGACCTTGGCTAGTGGAATCATTAGTGTGCTTTTTGGACTTCTACTATTATCCATGCCTATAGCGACTTTAGCGGCAATGTTATTCTTTGTTGGTTTTTGGCTTATGTTTCAATCGCTGTGGTCCATAGGTACCGCTGTCGATTTGCAGATGATGAAAATAAAAGGTTGGGGATGGCTACTTGCTTTTGGTGTTTTAGGTTTGATTCTTTCTTTCTTCTTAATATTAAATCCGGCTTTTGCTGCAGGGTTTATAGTGTATCTAATGTCTTTGACCTTGTTTTGTTATGGACTTCTACGAGTCTATTTCGGTGTTAAGTTGCGCTCTTTGAACAAGAGAATCAAGGAACTGGAATCGTAACCGGACAAAAAAAGAACCTTCATTGCTACATAACAATGAAGGTTCTTTTTTTATGTAATTTTATATGTGTTAATCAATCAATCCTCTGTTTTTCAACATAGGCTCTAATTGAGGTTCTGCCCCTCTGAAGTTGACATATAAAGTCATGGGATCATCACTTCCTCCTTTTTCTAATATCTGAGTGCGGAAGAGCCCGGCTGTTTCCTGATCGAAAATCCCTTTTTCTTTGAAGGCTTCAAAGGCATCGTTATCCAGAACATTTGCCCAGGAGTAGCTGTAGTAACCCGCTGCGTAACCCCCTATGATATGATTGAAGTAAGTAGAACGATATCGGGGAGCTATTTCAGCAATAAGTCCTATTCTTTCCATCGATTCCTTTTCAAAGGCTAAGATGTCGAAATCTGTGATTTTAGTTAGGTTATGTAAATCCATATCTAACAATGAAGCGGCTAATAATTCTGTGGTTATGAATCCTTCATTGAAAGTGCTTTGATTCTTTATCTTTTCAATGAGTTCATCGGGAATCACCTCTCCGGTTTGGTAATGCTTGGCATATTCTTTTAATACCTCCGGTTCCATAGCCCAATGTTCGTTGATTTGTGAAGGTAGCTCAACAAAATCTCGGGGAACACTGGTTCCTGAAATACCGGCATAGTTACATTGTGAAAGCAATCCGTGTAAGGCGTGCCCAAATTCATGAAATACGGTTTCTACCTCTTCTAGAGTTAACAAAGAAGGAGTATCTCCAACGGGTCTTGACAGGTTACAAACATTGCAGATTAAAGGGCGTGTCTCTCCCTTTTGGTCTCTGTAACTACTCATCCAAGCTCCAAATTTCTTTCCTTCCCGTGGAAAATAATCGGCATAGAATAATCCTATTAGGCTTCCATCTGCATCGTTGACTTCAAAGACTTGAACTTCAGGATGGTAGGTTGGGATGTTATCTAAGCGCTTGAAAGTTAATCCATATAGTTTGTTGGCTACTTTAAATACACCCTCTTGAACATTTTCTAATTGAAAATAAGGCTTGATCTCTTCTTCATCTAAATCATATTTTTCCTTACGTAGTTTTTCTGTATAATACCACCAATCCCAAGCAGCAAGTTTTTCACCCTTGCCCTCTTTATCCATCAATTTCTGTAGTTCTTGAGCCTCTGCTTTTGCTTTGGGTAGCGCATAAGACCAAAGGTTTTCTAAAAAGTCCATAACTGCCTTGGAGTCTTTTGCCATATTGGTGTCCAGCACAAAGTTAGAGTAGCAGTCAAACCCTAATAAGTTGGCTTTCTCTAGTCTTAATTTTACGACCTTAGAAATAATTTCCTTGTTATCAAAGGTATCGTTATTATTACCTCTGTTGATATAGGCTGTATAAAGCTCTTGTCGTAAGGCTCTATTGTCGGCATATTGTAGAAAAGGCAAACGACTGGAGTTCTTTAATTTGATGATCCATTTACCTTCCAGTCCGGCATTTTTGGCCTCGTCGGCTGCACTGGTGATGTAGTCGGCCGAAAGACCAGCCAAGTCCTCTTCCTTATCAATGATCAGTTGATATTCGTTATCACCATTTAATATGTTATTGCTAAATTGAATGCCAAGTAAGGAAAGCTCTTTGTTTATTTCACGCAAACGGGCTTGGTCTTTCTCATCTAAGTTAGCACCTCTACGTACAAAGCTTTTATAAGTCTGATCAAGTAAAGACAGTTGTTCTATCGTTAAGTTTGCTGCCTCTTTTTGTTCATAAATGGTTTTTACTTTGTTAAAAAGAGCGGCATTCAGGTAGATGTTATCTGTATGTTCAGAAAGTTTGGGGGAGAGTTTAATATATAACTCATTAAGCTGTGGTGTGTTTTCTGCGCTGATCAGATTATAGAATACACCGCTTACTCTATCTAAGATTGGGGAACTGGCGTCTAAGGCTCCAATCACATTATCAAATGTAGGAGGTTCTTGATTCTCTACAATAGCCTGAATCCTATTGTTCTCTTCTTCCATTCCTTTTGTGAAAGCGGGCTCATAATGCTCTAGCTCAATTTTGTCAAAAGGAGGAACGCCATAAGCTGTTTGAAATTCCTCAAAAAAAGGATTAACAGAGTTCTTTGTTGTACAGGAATAAATCATACTGAGTGATAATAAAAAAAACACAATTTTCTTCATCTTTATATTCGGTTTTATTATTTGTTATTCTTTGCTACATAGCACCATATAGGGTAATGATCAGATGAGTCGATACTTTTATCTACCGTGCATTGGTATGATTTCAAGTCTTTGCTGATTAAAATATGGTCTATTCTAAAATAGAATTTATTTTGGTTATATGAAATACCTAATCCGTGTCCGGATTGGACAAACGCATCGTTTAATTGTTTTCTGAGCGTGTTTAATGGGTATGAAATGGGGGAATCATTAAAATCCCCACAATGGATTAAAGGAAGATGCTTTGCCTCGGCTATTACTTTCGTTAAAGTATCTACCTGAGTGGCACGGATGCTGGAAGCCTCAGATAGCTTATTTATTAAGTGGATCATGCCTTCTTTCACTTGATTAGCTTCTTGCGATGTTGCTAAAATCTCTTCATAGATCACCTTGTCCTCTTTGGTTAGTTTATTGGACTCTAAATGGCTGTTTATTAAGGTTATGGTATCTTGCTTTATAGCTATTTCATATTTAACCGATCCGTTATAGGCACTTTGATTGTTGATTTTTTCATTAGAAAGGATAGGATATTTAGAGAAACAGGCCACAAAATTACCACTACTGGAAGATCCTACTTGGTTTTTCTTAAAAAAAGGATACTGTTTTAAGGCTTCAGCTATGTTTTCTTGGGTTAATCTTTTAGGATTGTTGGAGGTGGAATATTCCTGAATACAAATAATATCGGCATTACTTTCTTTTAGGTAGTTTAATATGGGATTCTCTCCATTCTCTTTAAATGATCGATCAAACCCCATTACATTATACGAAAGAATCTTTAAGTGTTGCTCCGGAGGATCTTGTGATTTGAAATGAATAGGGAAGTAGGTTTTAATTTGAGAGAAACAGATGAAAAAACTCAACAAGGGGAGTAATGCGTATTTAATTTTTATAAATAGCCAGAATAACATAAAAGAGATATTGATAAGTAGGAAAAGAGGAAAAGCTAATCCGGCAGAGGATAGGATAGGATGTTTTCCGGGATGAAAAGAGGGACTGTATGCTGTAAATATAAATGCAATGATAAACAATATATTTACCAATAAAATAAGAACTTGTATGATGTGGACAATTCTCTTCATCTCTTTTTATCTTTTACTGGCATCAAAAAGTGCTTTTTTTTCTTCTTCAGTTAAGCTGGCATAACCGGATTTCTTTAATTTCTCTAATATACGATCAATTTCTGCTGATTCTTGTTTTTTCTTGGTATTATAATCATAGTCCTGTTGTCTTTTTCCTTTGTATACTTTCATTTTTGGCTTTTTCTCTCTCTTCTTAAATGGTGTAGTGAAAAAGCGCACAATGGCGTTTAATATGTTATTGAGCCATCGGGTTCTGTCTTTTCCTTTTGATAGGCTGGATGCGAACCAGAGTCCGGCTAAAGCACCACCTAAATGGGCAATATGGCCTCCTGCATTGGCAGAAGTAATAAACAGCAAGTCTGAAATGATGGCAAAAGCGGCCAGATATTTCAAACGTAGTGTTCCAAAGATAAATAGACGTATGGGGTAATTGGGTTCCCGATATGCGGCAGCTATGACAATGGCTAATACTGATGCTGAGGCTCCCACCATTGTAGAAACCTCTATCATTGGAGCAAAATAGGGGAAGATGTTATAAGAAACCATGTATAGAAGTCCCCCGCAGATTCCACCAAGGAAATAGAGTCCTCGTAAATGAATGGCCGAAAAGAATTGCAGGAAGATCTGCCCGAACCAATAAAGCCATAACATATTAAAGAGTAAATGGAGTATTCCTGCATGCATAAACATATAGGAAATAATCGACCAGGGCTGGAAAATGAAACGGACAAAAGAAGCTGGAAGTGCTAATTGTTGAAAAAGAGCCTCTCCACTCCGATTAAAAAGTTGCAAGATGATACCCAGTAGTGTGAAAAGTAAGAAGATGGCTGCATTTACATAGATGAAGCGTAAAACAGTATCTGCCTTTTTAAATTGATTTTTAATGTTTGCTACAAAGTCTTCCATGGGCTGATAATTTTACATATAGTAGCCTTTTTTTCTCCAGTACTTTATTAGAATAAAGCCGAAAATCATACCTCCTAAATGGGCGAAATGCGCTACATTATCTCCTTGATTATTTGCTAAACCTAAGTATAATTCAATGACTGCATAGCCAATTACAAAATATTTTGCTTTGATAGGCATGGGGAGAGGGAAAATGAAGAGTGGTTGATTAGGAAAAAGCATTCCAAATGCCAATAGGATTCCATAAACAGCTCCCGAAGCTCCAACGGTAGTCATCAAGTTCAGATACTCTTTCATGGGGATAATGGCATGTCCAATATTTACATTCTCATAATTGGAAAGAACGAATTCATATTGTATAAGCTGAACCAACTCCTGTATTATGCCAGCTCCAATACCGCAGACTAAATAGTAAATTAAAAAGCGTTTAGCTCCCCATACCTGTTCTAGTATTCGTCCAAACATCCAGACAGCGAACATATTGAAGAAGATGTGGCTGAATCCTGCATGCAAGAACATATAACTAATGAGTTGTATGGGATTAAAATCTTTAGCTAAGAAGAAATGCAACCCTAATAGGTCGATTAAATCGATATTGTAGTTCTTGGCAACAATGGTTCCAAAGAAAAATAGTATATTTATTATTAAAATATTTTTTGTAACCTTAGGCATTCCTTATTGTTTTGAATGAATAAAATTTTATCTCATATTTAAAGTAGTGACAAAAATAAGAATAAAAAATGGGCTAATAATAATAAGCATAGCTAAATTGTTTAATTTTAGGGCTTTTGGCGCTTTTAAACCCCTTAAATGTTTGGTTTTTTGATTTGTTACTTTATATTTGTGAATAGACTTTATTTTTAGTATCATTTTATAAAACATTAAACTTATGAACAAAGCAAATCTTATCAATGCGATGGCAGAGGAGTCTGGTTTGACTAAGGCAGACACAAAGAAAGCTCTAGATGCATTTATTTCAACGGTGACGAAGGCCTTAGAGCAAGGTGATAAAGTATCTTTAGTTGGTTTTGGCTCTTTTTCGGTAGTACAAAGGAATGAACGCCGTGGAATTAATCCTGCGACAAAAAAACCGATACAAATACCTGCTAAAAAAGTAGCTAGATTTAAACCTGGTTCGGAGTTGGCTGATGCAGTAAAATAATAAATTGATTAGCACTTAAAATATAAACTAAAAGAAGGGACTGTTTAAACGTCCCTTTTTTTATATCTTTGTTGCCAAGAAAATAATATTAAGATGAATATAGCAGATTTATTAAGGCGCTCTGTTAACCAAGGAGTAAAAGATCTTTATAAGCAGGAACCAGATGTTAATCAAATACAATTTCAAAAAACCAAGCGAGAGTTTGAAGGTCATATCACTTTAGTGGTTTTTCCTTTGCTTAAGTTATCTAAAAAGAAGCCGGAGGAAACGGGAGAGGAAATCGGAGCTTATCTTCAGGCTAATAATGAGTTGGTAGATTCCTACAATGTTATTAATGGTTTTTTGAACTTAACGATTTCTTCGGATGCTTGGGTGAAACTATTGAAAAACATAGATTCACAGAAGAATTATGGATTGGTTGAGGTTACCAAAGATGCCCCATTAGTAATGATTGAATTCTCTTCGCCTAATACCAATAAACCTTTGCATTTGGGACATATTCGAAATAATCTATTAGGCTATGCTTTAGTGAAGATTAATGAAGCTGTAGGTAATCGCGTTGTAAAAACAAATATTGTCAACGATCGGGGTATACATATTTGTAAATCAATGTTAGCTTGGCAGAAGTATGGGAATGGCGAAACTCCGGAATCTTCGGGTAAGAAGGGAGATCATTTAGTAGGTGATTATTATGTTGCTTTTGATCAACACTATAAGAAAGAACTTGAAGAATTAAAAGCCCAGGGGCTATCTCAAGAAGAAGCCGAAGAGCAATCTACCCTGATGAAAGAGGCTCGTGAGATGTTGATACGGTGGGAGCAAGATGACAAAGAGGTTCGCAATCTTTGGAATATGATGAATGGCTGGGTCTATGAAGGGTTCGATGAAACCTATAAGAAACTGGGAGTTAGTTTTGATAAGATCTATTATGAATCGGATACCTATTTGGTGGGTAAGAAAGAGGTAGAAGAGGGACTAGATAAAGGTGTTTTTTATAAGAAGCCGGATGGTTCTGTTTGGGTTGATTTAAGCGAAGAGGGGTTAGATAAAAAAATACTTCTACGTGCTGATGGTACTTCTGTCTATATGACTCAAGATATAGGCACCGCCAAACTTCGTTTTAATGATTATTCCATCGATAAAATGATTTATGTGGTAGGGAATGAGCAAAACTATCATTTTCAAGTGTTGTCTGTCATATTAGATAAGCTAGGATTTGAATGGGGAAAAGATCTGGTTCATTTCTCTTATGGCATGGTAGAACTACCGGATGGAAAGATGAAGTCTCGTGAAGGTACAGTGGTGGATGCTGATGATTTGATAGATGAAATGATCCAAACCGCTAAAGAGTCATCTATTGCATTAGGGCGTTTAGATAATTACACAGAAAAAGAGATTGAAGAAGTTGCAAGAATAGTGGGGTTAGGAGCATTAAAATACTTTATATTAAAAGTGGATGCACGTAAGAACATGACTTTTGACCCTAAAGAATCCATAGACTTTAATGGAAATACAGGCCCCTTCATTCAATATACGCACGCTCGGATTTGTTCTATTTTTAGAAATGCAAAGAAAATGGGCTTAAGCTATGATGGAGTAATGGAATCCTTGGACAATGTGGAATTGAATGAGAAAGAGATGAGTTTGGTTCAGCAGCTTTCTGATTTTGGCGATATTATAAAACAGGCGGCGAAAGAGTATAATCCCTCATTAATAGCCAACTTTATTTATGATTTAGTGAAAGAGTATAACCAGTTTTATCACGATTATAGCATCTTGCGTGAGCCCGATGAGTCTAAACGTAATTTTCGTCTGGTTTTATCAGCCAATGTGGCTAAAATAGTTCGTCAAGGAATGGATTTATTAGGAATTGAAGTTCCCGAACAAATGTAAAATATAAGCTATGTTTTCAAAAGAAACTTACCAGCAGCGCCGGACTTTGCTGAAGAAAAAAATAGGATCCGGACTATTGTTGTTTTTTGGAAATGATGATTATGGACTGAATTATGCTGATAATGCTTTCCGTTTCCGTCAAGATTCTTGTTTTCTTTATTATTTTGGGTTAGCTTTTTCAGGGCTTTCTGCTATAATTGATATTGATAATGACAAGGAGATTATCTTTGGTGATGAGTTGACAATGGATGATATTGTTTGGATGGGTAATCAACCTACGCTAAGGGAAAAAAGTAATCTTGTGGGTATTAATGAAACTCAACCGGCGAAACATCTAAAAGTATATCTTCATGAAGCCATATTGAAAGGTCAGCAAATCCACTATCTTCCACCTTATAGAACAGAGCATCAATTGAAGTTATTAGAGTGGTTAGGATTGCCTTTGGAACATCAAAAGGCTTCTGTTGATTTTATTAGAGCTATTGTTGATCAACGTAAAAATAAGACGGAAGAAGAGATAAAAGAAATTGAAAAAGCCTGTAATGTGACTTCAGATATGCATTTGACAGCTATGCATTTATTGGAGCCCGGGCAATATGAGTATGAGGTGGTCGCTGCAATGGAGCAAGTGGCAAAAGCGGCTAATTGTGAGCTTTCATTTCCTACGATAGCTACTATTAATGGGCAGACATTACATAATCATTATCATGGAAATAAGATAAAAGAAGGTCAGCTTTTTCTTATTGATGCAGGAGCAGAAACCGTGATGGGGTATGCTGGAGATATGTCTTCCACTATACCCGTGTCTAAAACATTTACACAACGCCAAAGAGAGGTCTACGAAATACAGAACCGTATGCATAAAGCTTCAGTTGAGGCGTTGCGTCCCGGAATTCGTTTTGAGGAAGTGTACGATCTTTCTGCAGAAGTTATGGTGGACGGACTTAAAGAGTTGGGGTTAATGAGAGGAGATGCAAGAGAAGCGGTTCAAGAAGGTGCTCATGCTCTTTTCTATCCTCATGGATTAGGTCATATGATGGGATTGGACGTTCATGATATGGAAAACCTGGGAGAAGTTTGGGTTGGCTATGATGGTAAGCCTAAGAGTTCTCAATTTGGTCGTAAATCCTTGCGATTAGCTCGACCATTGGAAGAGGGGTTTGTGTTGACGATTGAACCTGGTATTTATTTTATTCCCGAATTGATTGATTTATGGAAAGGCGAAGAACTTTTTAAAGACTTCATTAATTATGAAAAGGTTGAGGGTTATAAGAATTTTGGTGGAATTCGAAACGAAGAGGACTATTTAATAACAAAAGAAGGCTCTCGTCGTTTGGGTAAGAAAATTCCGTTGACTCCGGAAGAAGTTGAAGCATTGCGATAAAAAATAAGTTCAAAGTAAAAAAAGGCAGGATAAAGGGTGGTTATGTTAATCGCCCTTTATCCTGCCTTTTTTTAATCTACAATTCTCCCCTTTTAAGTTTTAGTATTCGTTGGTTAGAGCTGCCTTTGAATGACAAAAATGGAGAGTTAAGTGATTCTATATATCTACCATCTACCAGTACATCAATAAAAGAGAGTATTTCTTTTTTGACTTTGTCTTTTAATAGCTCTTCGTAGGTATATCCTGTGTAACACCAAATTTGTTGCTGAGTTCCTTCCTTAATTTTGCGAATGATGGGCAGGAATTCTTTGGGATTGAAAAAAGGATCGCCTCCTGAAAAGGTAACTCCATCTAGAAGAGGATTTTTGTTGATTTCATTGATGATGTCTTCTATTTTTTCTTCTGTTAAAAAGGTTCCTGCTGTAGGACTCCAGCTCTCAGGATTGTGGCATCCTTTGCATTGATGACTACATCCCGAGAGGTATATGGCATAACGGAGTCCCTCTCCGTCAGCGATGGTTTCAGGATAAACTTGAAGAAGATACATCGGTTTAATTATGTTTTACTCTATCTCTTTCTTCGGCTCTTTTAGCTGAGTTCCATGAATTCAGGTCTCCGGTCAAATAACCCGTAATCCTACGCATGCGTAGGATGTGTTCACTGCTACATATGGGGCATCTGCTGTAGATTACACCTTTGAATCCACATTGGCGGCAAGTGTCGATAGGATGGTTGATGGATCCATACCCTACATTTTCGTCGCGCATGGCTTTTACTATTTTAGGGATGACACGCACATTCTTCTGTGCTTCTCCATCTAGTTCTACGTAAGTAATGTGTCCGCCCAAAGTGATTGCATGGAAAGGAGCCTCTCTTTTTATTTTTTCTAATATGGATATAGGTTCTCTTACGTCTATGTGAAAGGAGTTTACATAATATTCCTTGTCTGTAACGCCTGGGATTATGCCGTATTTTCTTCGGTCCATTTGCGTAAATCGTCCAGATAGTCCTTCGGCAGGAGTGGCTAACACAGAAAAATTTAAATTGTATTTCTTTTTATTTTCATCCACAACTTTGTTTATCTCTACTATTGCTTCATATAAGGTATTCCATGCTGTATCGTTGTGTCCATGTCCTTCTCCATATAGAGCTACCATTGCATTATGTCCTCCGATGAATCCAATGCCTAAAGTTCCACTGTTTAATATATCACCTACTTTGTCATCTTTCTCCAGTTTCCCTCCTCCTTTCCATACATCGTTACCCATCATAAAGGGGAATTGACAAGCTAATGCTGAATATTGATATTTGTATCTACTGTATAATTGCTCTGCTATCAACTCGGCTGATTTTCTGACTGAATCAATGAAAATTTCTTTTGCTTTTAAAGTAACAGCTTCTCTATGGTGTGTATTTTCCATTAAGCGTTCTGCTTTGATTCGAGCTTCTATAGCTAATCGAGGCATATTCATAGTGGTGAATGAAAGATTACCTCTTCCTACAGCTGTTTTTTCGCCGTGGAGGTTCTCAAATACACGTGTTCTGCATCCCATGGTGGCGGGTTCATAAAGATAGCGCTTAGGATCATTACTCTTCCATTTCTCATTTTGATTGTAAGGAGTATCCAAAAACATAAAGTTAGGAAAAAGAGCCTTAGCTGTCGTCTGGCAGGCTTGTAAAAAGAGGTCAAAGTTTGGAGCAGTAAAAGACATCTCACCATTAAGTGCTGCCTCAAAATCTTGCATTGCCAGGTCGTAATCTTGATCTGTAAAGTTGATTCCATCTTTAACCTTGAATATTTGTATGGGAAATACGGGAACTTCACCTTGTTCTCCCAGACCTTCTATGGTTGCTTTCATTAGCTCCTGAATAACCATTCTTCCTTCAGGCGAAGTGTCGGTTCCATAATTAACAGAACTAAACACCACTTGATTTCCCCCTCTAGAGTGCATGGTGTTCAGGTTATGGATAAATCCCTCCATGGCTTGGTGTGTTGCTTTTCGAGTCAAGTCGTACGCATTTTGAAGTATGTTCTGAAAAGATTCCTCCTTTAATTCAAAGCCTAATGCCATTAATGCTTTAACTAATGCTCTTCTTTCGCTATCTCCGGGAGTGATAGAATAGACAGCCTGTCTTACTGATTTCTCTATCTCCTTCTTTTCTATTGTTCTTTCTAATTTCATGAGGGCATAGAAAGAGAGAAGTTCAATAAGATGTTTTATGAATGTTTTTCTTACTCCTTTTGCCATGAAAAAATCAAAAGCAGGAATAGATTGTCCCCCATGCTGTTCGTTCTGGTTGGTTTGAAAAACAATAGTTGCAAGCGTTGCATAGCTTTGAATGCTTTGTGGAGTTCTTATGCTGCCATTTTTAGTTCTAAATCCTCGCTCATATAAATCATCTAAATCGTACTGAATGCAAGTTGTTGTTTTGGTGGGGTAGTAGTCTAAGTCATGGATGTGGATATCTCCCAGTTGATGGGCTTCTGCAAAGGCTTTTGGCAGTAAATATTTATAGGTGTAATCCTTGGTTACCTCTGAGGCAAAAGTCATCATTTGTCCAGCAGGTGTATGGCTACTCATATTGGCGTTACTAAGATTTACATCATTTTTTTCAATAGCTACAATGCCATCCATGATTTGTTTTATCTTGGTCTTTTTGTCTCGCTCGGTATTTCTCCATTCTCTGTATATAATATACTTCTTGGCTACTTTTGGTTGGACCTTCATCAGTTCCTGTTCTACCAGATCTTGAATTTCTTCAACTCCTAGCACTAATTTGTCGAATTGTTTGATTACGTTCATTGTGATATTGGCAATCAAAGCATCTTCATTGGTTATTCCGGTAGCTTGAAAAGCCTTTCCAATGGCATTTTTTATTTTGCTGATAGAGAAGTCCTCCTTTTTGCCATCTCTTTTAACGATGCAAATCTCTGCGTAGTTCATAGTCCTATGTTTAAGTGTAATTCTATTATACTGTTAATTCAATTTTTGTAAAGATATTGATATCTAGCGGGTTGGTGCTTGTTTTATTTGTTCGTATTTTTCGTTTTATGCTTTGCTGTTGATTTCGCTGGCTTTGTTTATCAGTGGTAAACCTAAATATAGTGTAATAATAGTATCGTAATGATGTGTTTTGAGTTTTATTTTAATGCAAGTTTACTAAAATAGTTTATTATATAGTCGAATAAATATAAAATGTTTTCTAATTTAGAATAGTTCTAATAATTATATCGCTGTTAATGAACATATTATGTATTTTTATAGGTCGGTTTTAATATATATAGTTTTCAATAAAGAATACTTTTAAGTTGTAATATAATGTTTCCTTTTATTTCTGGTGTATCACATTATTTAAAATAAAAAAACTCACAAGCAGTTGAATTACAACAACTCTTGTGAGTTCTATCCTTTTATTTGTGTAGCAATAAATTACCTATTTAAGGCTTGATCTATGTCCTGTATGATATCTTCAATATTCTCTATTCCAACAGAAAAACGAATCAGGTCCGGACGAACGCCGGCCTCTATTAACTGTTCCTCTGACAGTTGTCTATGAGTATGGCTTGCAGGGTGTAATACAGAAGTTCTGGCATCGGCTACATGGGTAACGATAGCAGCCAGTTTTAGGGAGTCCATAAATTGAATGGAAGCTTCTTTACCTCCCTTTAGTCCAAAGGTGACTACACCGCAGGTGCCATTCGGCATATATTTCTGAGTTAATTCATAATCTTTATGACTAGGAAGATCCGGATAATCAACCCACGCTATTTTTTCTTGTTGGCTCAAGTATTCAGCTACTTTTTTGGCGTTTTCGCAATGCCGTTTTATACGCAGATGAAGTGTTTCAAGTCCTATATTCAAAAGGAATGCGTTCTGTGGACTTTGAATGCTGCCTAAATCACGCATAAGTTGCGTTGTGGCCTTAGTGATATAGGCCATTTTTCCAAAAGAGTCAGCAAAAGTTAATCCGTGATAGGATTCATCAGGCGTACAAAGTCCCGGGAATTTATCAGCATGGGCTTTCCAGTCAAAATTACCACTATCAACAATGCAGCCACCAACAGCAGCGGCATGGCCATCCATATATTTTGTCGTAGAGTGTACAATGATGTCCGCACCCCATTCAAAAGGCCTGCAATTAATTGGTGTAGGGAAAGTGTTATCTACAATAAGAGGAACTCCATTAGCATGCGCAACTTTTGCAAATTTTTCTATATCTAAGACATCCAAGGAGGGGTTTGCTACTGTTTCTCCAAACAGCGCTTTGGTGTTAGGTCTAAAAGCGGCGGTTATTTCTTCTTCTGTAGCATCTGGATGTATGAAGGTAACTTCAATTCCCAGCTTCTTCATGGTTACCGCAAAAAGATTGAATGTTCCACCATAGATGGCCGAAGAACTAATGAAGTGGTCTCCCGCTTCACAGATATTGAAAATGGCAAAGAAATTAGCTGCTTGTCCACTGGATGTTAGCATGGCAGCAACACCTCCTTCGAGAGCTGCTATTTTAGCGGCAACGGCATCGTTGGTGGGATTTTGTAGTCGCGTATAGAAATAGCCACTATCCTCTAAGTCGAATAAACGTCCCATTTGTTCGCTTGTGTCGTATTTGAAAGTGGTACTTTGATAAATAGGAACAATACGAGGTTCTCCTTTTTTAGGCTTCCATCCCCCTTGTACACAGAGAGTCTCTTTGCTATAATCTTTTTTCATTTTTTTATTTATTAAGAGTTCACTAACACTAACAAGCCTGTCAGTATTTATATTTGAATTGTTTGGCTAAAGATATAAAGAGGAGATGAAAAACACCTCTTTCTTTAGTGAGTATTTTAGGAGTTATCCCTCTTTTAATACCTCTTTTATGCTTTCTAAAAATAGATCGGCTTCTTCTTGAGTAATGGATAGAGGGGGAAGCAGTCGCAATACTTTTTCTCCACTGATTCCTGTGAATATACCTTTCTCATAAAGAAGCTTTTTGCGTAACTCTTTAATGGAATCCTCAAACTCTAACCCAATCATCAACCCACGTCCACGTATCTCTTTAATATTAGGTAATGTTTTTAACTCTTCCATAAGATAGTCACCTATGATTCTTGCATTTTCAACTAGAGACTCTTTTTCCATCACTTCTAATACAGCTAAGGCTGCGGCACAAGCCAGATGGTTACCTCCGAAAGTTGTTCCAAGCATACCGTAGCTTGGTGTAAATTTAGGATGGATAAGTATGGCTGAAAGAGGGAATCCATTACCAATGCCTTTTGCTACTGTAATTAAATCCGGTTTTATGTTGGCATATTGATGGGCAAAGAATTTTCCACTCCTGCCATAGCCGCTTTGTATTTCATCTAAGATGAGAACCGTATTGGTTTCATCACACAGCTTTCTGACTGCTTGCAGGAAATTATTATCGGGGATTTTTATACCACCTACTCCTTGAATTCCTTCAATGATAACTGCACATACATCTTGTTTTTTTATCTCTTGTTCAAAACTGTTGATATCATTCAAGGGTAAGAACAGGACATTTCCATGATCATTAATCGGAGCAACAATATTGGGGTTATCGGTAACTTCTACAGCTAAAGAGGTTCTTCCATGAAATGCTTTTGAAAAAGAGATTACTTTCTTTCTACCGTTGTAGAAAGAGGCTAATTTTAAGGCATTCTCATTGGCTTCAGCACCGGAGTTTACTAAAAAGAGAGAGTAGTCATCATAACCTGAAATCTTTCCCAGCTTATGTGCCACCTCTTTTTGCAACTCATTGATTACAGAGTTGGAATAGAATCCCAGTTGTGCTACTTGCTTGCTGATGCGTTCTACATAGCGAGGATGAGAATGGCCGATGGAGATCACAGCGTGACCCCCATAGAAATCCAGATATTTGTTTCCTTTATCATCCCATACATAAGCACCCTCTCCTTTTACTATGTTAATATCAAAGATTGGATATACATTGAATAGTTCCATTTTTTCTGTTTTTATTAAAAAGCATTTGCTTTAAGTTGTAGGCCCAAGCTTTCTTCTAGGCCAAACATTAAGTTCATGTTTTGTACCGCTTGTCCAGATGCACCCTTTAGCAGATTATCTATGCAACTTACAATTAAAAGTCTGTCTTCGTATTTTTGAAGTTGAATTAAACATTTATTAGTGTTTACCACCTGTTTAAGATCTAAATCATCATTTACGATGAAGGTGAACGGCGCATCACAATAAAAGTCCTGATAAATCTTTTGGATTTCATCCAGCTCCATATCTGTTTTAGTCACTAACGTAGCAAAAATGCCGCGAGGGAAGTCTCCTCTGTAAGGAATAAAATCAATAGCTGCCTCAAAATTCTCTTGTAACTGTTTAATGGATTGTTTTACTTCAGGTACGTGACGGTGAGTAAAGGCATTATATATGCTTAAATTATTATCCCTCCAACTGAAATGGGTAGTCGATCGTGGTTTTACTCCTGCTCCGGTACTTCCGGTTATGGCGTTTACCATAATGTCTGTACTCAGTAATTGTTTTTTTGCCAATGGAAGAAGACCTAATTGAATGCAAGTGGCAAAACACCCCGGATTGGCTACTCGTTGAGCTTTCTTTATCTCTTCTTTATTTAATTCGGGTAAGCCATAGATGAAGTCATGGTCCGTTCTCTTAAACCGATAATCCATGGAAAAATCGATGATTTTCAGAGAAGGGGAGAGAGTTTGCTTCTCCATAAACTTCAGACTGTCTCCGTGTGCTGTACAGAGAAACAAAACATCAATAGTGTCAAAAGGAAGTTCATCTGTAAAAACCAGATCGCACTCCCCATATAACCCGGAATGCACATCGGTTACTTTATTGCCGGCATTGCTACTACTGTTGATGAAGGAGAGATTTACTTCAGGATGATGGACTAGTAGCCGTATCAATTCACCTGCAGTGTAACCTGCTCCTCCTATAATTCCAATATTAATCATTATTAAATTATTTCTTCTTATGCTTTTCTTGATTGTTGAAATAAACCCGTAAAGGATTAGATAATATTTTGATGAACCCTTTAGCGTCATCTGCCGTCCATCCTTTTTGTACCTCACCATATTCCCCAAAAGGAGTTTCAACCAGATCGTAGTCAGATTCAACGCCAACTAATGTGTAGGTATAAGGGCGGAGAATGATTTCCACCTTTCCGTTTACGTTACGTTGCGAAGATTCAAGCATAGCTTCTATGTCTCTCATTACCGGTTCTAAATATTGAGCCTCGTGTAAAAACATACCATACCAATTAGCTACCTGATCTTTCCAGTAAAGTTGCCATTTAGTCAAGGTGTGTTTTTCCAACATTTTATGTGCATTGATTATTAATATAGGTGCAGCAGCTTCAAAGCCAACTCTTCCTTTAATGCCAATGATAGTGTCTCCAATGTGCATATCGCGACCAATACCATAAGGGGCAGCAATAGATTCTACCTTATTGATGGCTTTGACTTTGTCATCAAACACCTCTCCATTAACAGCGTAGAGTTCGCCTTTATTAAATTCCAGGACTAATTTTTCTGTTCCGGTTTTAGTGATTTGTGAAGGGTATGCTTCTTCAGGTAGGGTTTGATTACTAACTAATGTCTCTTTACCTCCAATGGAAGTTCCCCATAAACCTTTATTTATGGAATATTCCATTTTCTCAAAGTTTGCTACATAGTTATGTTTACGCAGGTATTCAATTTCATAATCACGAGTTAGAATCATATCCCGTGTAGGAGTAATGATTTCAATACCGGGAGCCAGGACTTCGAATGTAAGGTCGAAACGAATTTGGTCATTACCGGCACCTGTACTACCGTGAGCAATGGCGTCTGCATTTATTTCCCGTGCATAATTAGCAATGGCTATTGCTTGGAATATTCGTTCGGAGCTCACTGAAATAGGATAAGTTCCATTTCTTAACACATTTCCAAACACCATATACTTGATGCTTTTTTCGTAATACTCCTGTGTAATATCTAATGTTACATGTTTTTTTGCTCCCAGTTTATAGGCTTTACTTTCAATTTCTTTCAATTCCTCCTCACTAAATCCTCCTGTGTTAGCAATTGCAGTGTAAACTTCATAGCCTTTATCTTTTGATAAATACATGGCACAGAAAGAGGTGTCAAGGCCTCCACTAAATGCTAAAACTACTTTTTTTGTCATATTGAGTTGATTTTATAATAGATTGTTTATTTCTTCTTGTTTTTTTGTTTATTGGGGTCAAATAACATAGCTGTACAAATGCAGTAACGACGATTGGTTCGCATTAAGACATCATGGTTACAGCATCCTTCACATCCTTTCCAGAAAGCTTCATCATCAGTGAGTTCTGAAAAGGGTACAGGAACATAACCTAATTCAGTATTAATCTTCATTACAGCACCTCCGCTGGTTAAACCAAAAAGTTTTGCGTTTGGCCAACGTTTACGTGATAATTTAAACGCTTCTTTTTTTATCCGTTTAGCCAAACCTTGTCCCCGAAATTTTTCAGCGACAATTAGTCCTGAGTTTGCTACATACTCTTTATTGCCCCAGCTTTCAATATAGCAAAAGCCTGCAAATTCATCACCATGAAGTGCGATGATTGCTTTACCTTCTCTCATTTTTAGCGCGACATAATCGTGTGTTCTTTTGGCGATACCCGTTCCACGTACTTTAGCAGCCGCTTCAATAGTATCTAGGATTTTGTCGACATATTTTTCATGAGAAGAGTCGGCTACTACAACTTTTATATTTTGATTCATTTATTTTTTATTAAACTTTTTGTCGATGTTGGGGATAATTGTGGACAGATGTATTTTTATTCTTTTTGAAGAGGAGTTTTCATTAATCACCATAATAATGGTGTCATCTCCGGCAACTGTCCCTAAAATATCATCAAAATGATGACTATCTATGTCATATGCCATTCTGCTGGCATATCCGGGTTTAGTTTTAATTACAGCTAAATTGCCCGAAAAGTTTAAAGAAACAAAGCCATTTTCTATCAACATCTCATTGACAGTGAGGTCAACATTTCTTTTGTACATAATATCGTTAGGGAGTACATAAACATAATCTCCGTTGAGATTTGCGGCCTTGGCAACTTTTAATTGTTTCAAATCCCTAGATAGAGTTGCTTGTGTGAGCTGAAACTTCTGGTTTTTTAGTTCTTGTAAAAGTTCATCTTGCGATCCAATCTCTGAACTGGAAATAATTGACTTTATTGCCTCTAAACGATCTGCTTTCTTTTTCATAATATGAATAATTATACCTAAGTCTGCAAATTTATACATCTATTTTCGCTAAAACAAGTAGAAGTGATTATTTATCCATCTTTTAGTGCTAAAAATGTATAAAAAACCAAAGAATGAAGAATTCAATCGGTCTGGGAGAGAAGGGGTGTCGGTCTGGGAGAGAACAAGCAAAGATCCCAGATCGACACCATGTCGGTCTGGGATTAATTAAAAAATTCATTATGGTCGGAATGAGGCGACTCGAACGCCCGACCCCTACGTCCCGAACGTAGTGCGCTACCCACTGCGCTACATTCCGTAATTGTTTTACAAAAATAGGAGTAAATTCAGGGTAAACAAAAGATTTTTATTTAAAATATTGTTGCATAGTAAAAATATATGTCTATCTTTGCAATGCATTTGAAAATAAAACGCGGTGCCATAGCTCAGTTGGTAGAGCAAAGGACTGAAAATCCTTGTGTCCCCGGTTCGATTCCTGGTGGCACCACTTTTAGAGAAAGCAAAAAGAAGTAAACTCCTGAATTTCAAGCAAATTCGGGAGTTTTTATTTTCCCCCAATACGCAAAATAACGCAAATTTCAACCTACTTTGGTGGAGCAAAAGGTGGAGCAAATTTAGGAGATGTTTACCTCCACCTTTAGGTAGCATTTGTCGCTGATTGTCAGCATTATAAATTGCTCAATCTTCATTCCATTTCCATAATTTTGTCTCACTTAAAAAGAAGTAAAATGATGGAAAGAAATTCATTTAATGTTTTGTTCCTCCTGAAGAAAGCAAAACTATTGAAGAATGGTGAAGCATCCGTTTGTATGAGAATTACCGTTAATCGTGTGCGTGTTGAAACAAGCATTCGTAAAAGTATTAATCCTTCGTTGTGGAGTCAAGCGAAAGAGTCTTCTCGTGGTAGAGATCGCAAATCAAATGACTTGAACAAGTTTATTGAAGAAGCAAGAATCAGGCTGTATAATATTCATTACGAACTGAAACAAGAGGGATTGCCCATAACTGCCGAGATTCTGCGGGATAAATTCTTCGGACTGGAGGAAAGAGAAGAGCCGAAAACGCTTTTAGGCGTTTTTCAGGAACATAACGACCGATGCAGGGAATTAATCGGAAAAGATTTTGCATTAATAACAGTGCGCCGCTATGAATGTTGTAAGCGTTATTTAGCCGAACTCATCCAACAAAAATACAGTAAAGAAGATCTTCCTCTCAAAGATATAAACGGTGAGTTTATTAGAGCTTTCGACTTTTTTCTGAAAACTGAAAAAGACTGTGCTCAAAATACGGTTATCCGTTATATGAAGTGTCTGAAAAAGATTACTAACTTATCACTTGCCAATGAATGGATAACAAAAGACCCCTTTATGGGAATAAAGTTTCAGGAGAAAGAAGTAAACAGGGAGTTTCTTACATGGGATGAATTGCAAATAGTTATCAATAAGAAATTTGAACTACCCCGTATAGACTTAGTCCGCGATGTTTTTATTTTCTGTGCCTTTACAGGACTCTCGTTTATAGATGTAAAACAACTTACCTCGGAACACATTGTAATTGATAAAGATGGAAATCACTGGATTTGTAAAGCTCGTCAAAAAACAAAAAATATGTGTAATATTCCGCTTTTGGAAGTTTCATTATCTATTTTGGAAAAGTATAAAGGGCATCCTCTTTGTGAAAAACGGAATGTACTACTCCCTGTACCATGCAATCAAAAAATGAATAGTTATCTAAAAGAAATTGCCGATTTATGCGGAATTAGGAAGAATCTTAGCACTCATACAGCACGCCACAGCTATGCAACTTCTGTCTGTTTGGCTAATGGTGTGAGCATTGAAAATGTGGCTAAAATGTTAGGGCACTCGGATATAAAAATGACAAAACGTTATGCTCGTGTATTGGATCAGAGTATTTTAAGTGATATGAAGAAGGTGGGGAGTAACTTGTCAGGAGCTTCTGTATAAATTGTAGTATCTATTAGATTTGAAAAGGTGCTTTTCTATCAGGGAAGTACCTTTTTTTGTGTTCGCCCAGCATGGTTCTATTCTAACAGGTGCAAGTCCTTAACGCGCCCTGATAGAATAGAACCATGCTGGGCGAACAAAGCGAAATCCCCACGATTTTACATCGAAGGGGTTTCTTTCAATATGAACAATAATAATCACTCAAAACTACTTTTCTTTATCATCATCTTCGTCGCTGCTCTATTTATCATCGTCACCTGATATTTTCTTTTTGTCTATTTGCTGTTGCACGTATTTCAGAACATCGGATTCCAGATAAAATGTTTTCTGTCCGATTTGCAGGTAGGGCAGTGTTCCGGTGCTGCGAAGTCGCTGGAGGCTGCGTTTGCTCAACTTAAGCATGATGCATAAGTCTTGATTATCGTATATGGTTTCACCGTTAAGCCTGTTCTTTGCTTTCATCAACTTCAGGAGTTCTTCTAGGTGTTTCAGAATCAATTGGAAGTTGCGGTCGAATTTGTCGTCTGCTGTATTTTCTATATCCATATCTTAGGGTTGGAATGCTTTGTTTCTCCGGCACAAAGGTCTGATATTCAATTCTTTTTTCTTTCCAAGTTGGATAAACTATTTTCAAAAAAAGATGTAAGTAGCTAATTGTAAACGCAATTTTTGTAATCGAATGATAGTCGACAGGAACCGTAACTTGGGAAAGCTTAAAAATAAGGCGCAAAAGAGTGCTGAAAGGCTACAAAAAGTGGGGATTTTAAGGAGGAAATATTGGGTAAGAATAGTCTTGAATTATCAGCAAACGCCTTATATTACGGTGTTATGAGCTCTTTTGAATCAATAGAAAAAGAAATATTATCTTGGGAAAGTAAAAATAGGGAATAAAAAAAGTGTGGAGCATGCACTGTTCCACTCTGGGGTACTGGCAATACCCATCAAAAGAAATAGGCACGTCCACACTATACTGATGTATAGCATGAACGTTGGAGCCGTCTGTCTCTTTTGATTTTTGAAACTTACCAGTTTTCAGAGTGAGACGTTCAGTGAATGTTATGTTATTATATAAAGCGATTTTATTCTAAAGCCGGCCTTATTATTCTTTGTATTTTCATCTACAAAGATAGGTCATTTTTTTCTATTTGCCTCATTCATACGGTCATTAAGAAACTTAATCAGTTTATCTAAGAACGACATGAGATCACCGCGTCGTCGCATATCGGTGTGCATACGGTAATAGCCGTTCAGGTCTATATTGAAAACAACTTCAATATAGGCTACGATTTCCTTGATATTAGCATGTCCGTGATAAAGCAGCCTGCGGTTTCCCAGGCATAGATAAGTTCGACCAGATCGACTTTACTCCCCGTTCAAGAGAGTCTTACTTTCGGAAAATAGGACGAGGATTCGTTGACTTCCGTTTCCGGTTCCTTGCCGTTCGTCATATAACGGGAAAGTAAATTGTTACCGAAAAAAGAAAGTTTGTTTTCAGAAATACACTTGGTTTTGTTTGTTGGTTCCGTGATTCGCCATTCCAATACTTGCATACCCAATCCGACCAAATATGTGGCTTTGAGTGCGATTTTCAGGGCATTTTTTTTTCTGCTTACCGGATAGCTGTTCGCAAACCCCGGCAAGTTTTGAATGAACAAATCCGAGGCTGAAATACAGTTGCTGAGGATTATCCTCCAATTGTAACCTTGTTAAAACCTTTAATGCGAATTCATCATACGATTCTTCTAACTGTGAAGTGGATACTTCATTTTGTGAGGATTCCGACAGTAATCGGAATAATCTCAATTGCATTAACTTCTGCATAATCTTTAATTTTAATGTTCTTACAAATAATTTTTAATCGACTATACATCAGTATTATTTTTTCCTTTTCTCATTATATAAATATGAAACTGTAATATCAAAATAAAGACCGACTTTGCTAAGAATAACAAAGCTGGTCTTTTGTTAACCTAAAACAATCTCAATGTACATAAGAATTACTATGTTATTTATCGGGAGATTCCTTCGGTAACTTACTAAAAATAGTATGAATACGTTTCATATCAAATTTAGGTCTGCGGTCATAATAATATATTCCGTTCTGTTCTTGCTCTACATCAGTCAATTGTGTATAGCAATATCCCCAAACGTATTCACTTATTTCGAGCATTGTATCAATTTGTCCTTCCAGACGGGCATAAAACTCTTCCTGCGTACGAGGAGGTTCACCATATCCCCAAGATTGGGCATCGTTGAAAGCTTGTTTGTCTTGGTTTCTTACCCATTTAATTCCTCCTACTTCATCTATAAGATAGGGGATTGAACCATCATATACGGGGAATTGATATATGGCGTGATTGGATAGCCCATTGAATCCGATATTCATGGTTGGATGGCCTTGCTTGTTGAGAGGGGTTTGAAAGAAATTTCCTTTCTGCCAAATCGCATCTCTTAGTTTAACGGGATCTTGCTCATAATTGTGAACTGTCCAGATATCGGTTTTAATATGTACTCCTCCGCTTACATCATTTATCGGACGTGTCGGATCTATTTCTTTGGTTATATCATAAATGTCTTCAACAAAACGAGCATATTGTACATCATCGGGCCACCACTGTTCATTTAAGGGAGTCCAGATTAAGATAGAAGGATGGTTACGGTCTCGTATTATTGCATTACTCCATTCCTGGATAAAATTACGTGCTACTTCTACATCATTAACATCCATACCCCAACTAGGAGCTTCACCCCAAGTTATGTAACCCAATTTATCGGCCCAATAGTGGAATCGCTCTTCAAAAACTTTCTGATGTAAACGGGCACCGTTGAAACCTGCTTGTTTTGACAATTCAATATCACGTTTCAATGCTTCATCAGATGGAGCCGTCCAGATCCCATCAGGATAAAATCCTTGATCAAGAACAAGTCGCTGATAAAATGGTTTGTTATTCAAATATATTTTATTACCTTGAACGTGTATTTTACGCATTCCGGTATATGATTTAACTTCATCAACTACTTTTCCTGAAGAGTTTATAACCTGATAAATTAAATCATATAAGAATGGTTCATCGGGACTCCATAGCTTCATTTTTTTTACAGGCAACACAATTGTTGAAGTGTTCATTGCAGGAACTATTTTTGTCGCGACAATGCCATGATTGTTTTTCAAAATTACCTTTAAGCTATTATCCGTTTCTTTATAAAATTTAGGATGAATAATAATTTGATTTTGATCTATATCAGTAATCACTTGTGCTGATTTTATTGCAGCCGTCTCTACGGCTTCCATCCAGACTGTTTGCCAAATCCCGGTTGTGCGTGTATAATTAGCACTATATGAGGCATATTGAAGACTTTGTTTACCTGCTGATTGTTTTGTTGAACGTACATCACTATATGCGTGTACAATTAGATTATGAGTTTTGCCACTTTCAACAAATTTGGTAAGATCAATTGAAAAGGATGAACTGCCTCCAAAATGACGTCCGGCCAATTTACCGTCAACATAAATCTCTGAATTGAAATATACTGCTCCAAAATTTAGCAATATAACTTTACCTTCCCATTCATTAGGAATATGAATTGAACGTTGATACCATATATGATTAATGAAATCTGTATATTCTACTCCCGAAAGTTTGCTCTCGGGTGCGAAAGGAACCAATATTTCTTTATCGAATTGTTTTGATTCGTAAAGCTTGCGTTCAAGACCTGAACCTACAAAATCGAAGCAATAAGTCCACTTCCCATTCAAGTTCACCCAATCTTCTCTTTCAAATTGCGGTCGAGGATACTCTTCACGGGGATTCTGAGCAAAACCATATATGGTAATGAACGTCAGTAACAAACTAAGAATGGTGTTTTTAATTTTAAACATAAATACAGAATTATTATTTGGATACATTATATTATTTTTTTATAGATCATGACCGGTCCGATAAGCCCTGTCTCCTGCAAGAGAGAGTTTTCATTGTAGGGATTTATGCCTGCCCATGTTTCCCGTTCTTCTTTCGGCAATTTGGTATCGCCAATCAGACGGTTTACCCATGTGTTGACCACATCGATCCGTAGCGTGTTCTTGCCTTTCTTCACTGCCTTTGATATATCTACCGAATAAGGAGCGGTCCATGCACCACCTACGTACTGGTCGTTTACCCATACCTTTGCCATCATTGCCACCTTGCCAAGATCCAATAGAATCGTTTCTTCGTTGGAAGAGCTTCCATCGAGGTCAAAAGTAGTTGTATAGATCATATTGCCCGCGTAGTATTTCACTTTCTCGTCTTCGGAGGTGGCGAGGTCCTGCAGCTTATCCAAATGGATTGGAGCCGGAACGGCAACCTTGCCTTCGAAATCGACATTCCAACTGTTAGTCAGTTCGGCTATTTTCACTGCCTTGGGGAAGTTTTTACTGCCTGCCACCGGTTTTCCCTTTTCGCGGAATACGATAAAGGCGCTTTCGAAGGCATCCAAGGCAACAGGTACGGTTGTGGCGTTTTTGGCGAAAGAGAACTCTTGCAACTTACGCATGCTGCCGTCGATAGGATTCCATAATTCAGGCTGTAACCCTTCTACGCGAAATGTCAGACTAACCTCCTGTATCTGATTACTCTGATTAGAGATAAAGTAAATCTCAGTACCATTATCCATGCTGCGATGACCGAAGTGGATAGGCTTGTCCGCCGGTATTTCACAATCGGCAATGCAGCCGATCTCGGTGAATACTTCTTCTAAGCTGACGCCGCAAAAGAGTATTCCTTTCCCAATCTTGGCAGATGTAACCGACTTACCATCAATACCATCCCACAACTCGGCAGCCATAGCCTGTACCTGTTTGTCGGCTTCAGGTTGATTCTCCAAGCTTGGCGAGTGTGTCGGCGCACTGCCTAAGACAACAGCTCCATCATTTACCAGTTGTTTTATTTTTGCCAACACTTCGGGACGCATAGACTGGCTGTTGGGTAAAACCAACACCCGGTAGGATGTGCCGTGAGGGAGAGTGATAAGTCCGTTTTGAACCGTCACATCGCGAAGGATTACTTCCGCATTGATATAGTCGAACTGGTGTCCAATCGGAAGAGCCGGATCCTGAATTCCCGTCATCTTCGGTGCATCTTCACCGATAAAATAAGCTACGTCAGCTATGTTGAGTCCTTGGCGTAACATATAGTTACAACGTTTTACGTAGTCGATGAAGAGATCTATATGTGAGTACCAGGTATTCTCGCGGTTGAACTCCGTGCCAAACCACGCATTAGTACCTGGATGTTTGTCCAAGTCGGGCTGCTGGATGAAGACATGTAGCAGCGTATTATTCACACCTTCTGCAAAATATTTATCTGTACGCTCCTTCACATCAGCAAGAACACGCGAGAAAGCCGGGGCACCGCTCGTATTCGATTCAGCAGAAACAAGCGTTTTCCCGTAGATATGTGCACAGGAAGAGGCCGCACGGTTCTCGATATTGCCCAAATCGTTCTCCCAGGAAGGACAATCATTCGGCAACCAATACTCGCCGCTAACCTCGTCCGACTGTCCGCCGTACATAAGGAATTCGGAAGGAAAGCCCCAATGTCCGTAGTTTTCGAGCCAGGTACGTAATCCGTGTTTATGGCAAAGATCGCGGAATCCGCCCACATACTCGTAAGCAATCATATCGGCAACCAGACGGCGCATATCCCAGAGAAACCGGTCGGAATCGGCTTTGCTACCAACCACCTTCCCGAAATAAGCCGGAAGGAACGGCAAAGCATTATAGCCATAACGCTCTTTGAACCGTTCGAGAAAATCGTCTGTGAAGTTCTGTGCACCTGCCTCATAACTATCTTGAACAACTACTTTAAATGTTCTGCGGTCTTCAGCAGGAATACGCTCTAATATTTTCCCTATGAATTCATCGAAGTGCGCAGCTAAATGCACTTTGTTCATCTTATCTACTTCAAGTCCTGTCCCATCCGGGCCTCCGGGAAAATTATGCCTTCCCGTAGGTGTCATCCCTGTACGCAGAACGACCCATTCTCCTTTTGGGACATCCCAAACGAGTTCACCTGAAGAGGTCATATATTGAGATATGTCCAATATATGTTCCGGATTTATATTCAATGTGCTATCTTTCACCTTAGGCTGTGTCCTCCACATATAATAATCCCATGGAGGCATCGGGCCCTGATACATTTTAGCCATTGTTTTTGCGGCATAATTTTCAATTAAAGGTGATTCGGACAATTGTATTTCAGCGATACCTCCAACATCCTGTCTGTTCTTCATTAACAGTCTGAATTCCTTCGCGGTGGTCTCTTCTAATGTTATAACGGTGGGGGCAAAAGGTAAAAATCCATTTTCAATATCCAGCTTATACCAATGTATATTAAACTTTGAGATCGTTTGATATTTATTATTGATTTTAGCTTGCAATTCAAACACAGCATCAATATAAGAATGAGTCGGATAAATAGTCAGACTGCGTGCTGTAAATTTATTCTTTGTCACAAAATCTACGACAACTTCTTTGTTTTGAGACAAGGGAATACCATTTTCTGTATTACCGTCAAACATTTTTTCTTGACCGTCAAAAGATGGTAACACCTCTATTTTGGAGTTCGAAGTATTCAAAACCGACAAATTCTCCTTAGGGGCGGGATATGCTATCACTTTAACATCTTGAAATGGTTCAATCGGTTTGTCAAGTTGAACCGAAACCTTTCCGGGACCTTTTACGATAGTTTCCGAGGAGGTTAAATATCGCATAGCTTGAGTCGGTTCTACCCAAGGACCTCCGGCTGTACACCAACCCGGCGAATTAAAAATGCCGATTTCTATATCCAGTTCAGTAGCCTTTTTGAAAGCAGCATGAGTTACTTCCCACCATTCATCGCTCATGAGCCTTACATTACGTCCTCCTTCATAAGGTTCAAAATAATTGTTTCCGATAAACGCGCGGTTAATCCCCACCCGTTTCATTTCTTCGAGGTCTTTTATAACACCTTCTTTAGATATATTTCCACACATCCAGTACCAGTAAACCGAGGTTTGAACACTTTCCGGAGGCTTCACAAATTCTTCATCCAACATCGTTGTCTGTGAGAAACATACAGAGCAATATAGAATAGAACTGATTGTGATAATTAATAATCTCATTGTGAGTAGATTTATTTTTAATAATATTTTGCTTTACTCTTTGCAATTAAGTTGGATGTTTGCTTTTGAATGTTTACCTGCACAAGCCATATCAAAAGTAATAATTGCCCTTCCGCTGAAATCTGCAGGTTGGTGTTCCTTTATATTGATAACAAAATCATTAAAATCAGAAACTTTTCTAATTTTATCAGGCCTCTTTTGAGTACCCCACTGCGGATATTGCGTACGATTTATATGATAAAGTCCTCCATGATACAGTACCGATTTCGTATACTCGCCAGAAGCCGATTGATAATCGATACGAACATTTAAGGTTGAATGATTTCCTCTATCAAGCAAATTGTTGCTCGTCACAGATGTCACGTGCAAATTCTCCGGCAGATTTTCAGCTGTAACACCCACAATGGCCCATCCATCTTCCTGTTCGTTCATGGAAAGATGTGCCGTCCATGTCTTAGCATCAAACAATGCATAAGAAGCCGCATTACTACGCTCTTCATACCATTGATGAGTGCGAATAATAGTAGCCAATTTGTTTTCGGGAAGATGTGGTTTTGCTTTATCAGATACTATACGTACAAAAAATACACCTTTCTCCCTTATCTCATCTGTTATCTCTATCATTCCATCTCTCAAATTAACTTTTTCGACCCGACTCGGAGTTAGGTCATCTCTTCCGACCTCAAACCAGCTATTGTGGGATTGATCGATGTGATAAATCTCCATAGTACCCTTCACAAAAGGAATATTATTAAGATTAAGATGTACGGGATATGTTTTATTCTCAGGATTCCAGACAACAGTGGCAATACGTTCTTTATCAGCAGAAGCCATACCGTGTAATGGAGATTCTATAGTAAAGTCACAACGATCTACCGGCATCCAACCGTATAGTTTAAAGGCATTAAAGAGCGACTTCCTATAACCATGATTTGCATCAATCAATCCCATCTTATCACCTTTCCCCAATTCAAAAGTAGTTTCATTATACGGATGACCGGGATCAATATATTGTGCCCAGGTTACATAAGCCAAGTCAGTATAACTTAGGAATGTCGGCAATGCATGAAAGAAAGTCATTGCAGCTTCTGCCTGCTCAACTTTACCACCCACGCCCATTTCTTTTCCTTCATACGGAGAGTATTCAGTCATAAGCATTTCTACCCGATTATCTTCCTGCTGCCCCAACGCTCTCCTCATTGCATCTAATTGCCAATTAATAGGGCCATAAGCATGCCCTGAGATAAAGTCAAGTGGTAGATTCTTCTCTTTCACAAATTTCACAAAATCGTTATGCCAAGCATCTTTTGCACTTGATGGACCTCCTATTTTTACATCCGGATCTCCTTCGCGAATAGCAGGTGCTGCATATTCATAAATCTTGAAATAATCCTCCTTAGTACCTAAAAAGAATACATTTGTTAAATCCGGTTCATTCCATACCTCTATATAATGATTGTTATAACCTTTATTCTTCCAATGTTGAGAGTAAGTTTTATTTATTTTTGTCCATATAGAGTAATCACTGGGAGGTTGCTGCCAGCAGTTACCTCCGGAGCAAGGTTGAATGATTTCCGGACAATAACAGTGGGAAAGGATCATCGTCGGTGCAAATTCTTTCACTTTATCACAAAAGAGATCAACTCCTGAAAAATTAAAAACTAAATCCTCTTTTGTACCGCTTATAAATGGATATCCATATACCTTTTTACCCCAAGCTATTTCATAGCGCATAGCTCTGGCCTCTAATTCAGACATTTTAGGCAAATCTCTTACTAACCATCTTTTACTTGTCAAAGGAGTTTGATACACTCCAATCTTTTTGACAAGTGGATATTCAATCCACTTGTCAAAATTGGCAGTAGCTTCTATTTGAGCATACAATGAAGCTGATAGTATGCTAAAAAAACAACCTATTGAAAAAACTTTTGTAACTAACTTCATATCATCTTTTATTTATAATAAACGAAACTCTAACCAAGTCCAAGACGCTTCATTATCAACATCTGCGATGGTTTCTGTAAGCATCGTTGTGGGAGTTTTATCCACAATTTCTATGGCTATAGCCATTCTTTTGTTAAGTGGAGCTTGTTTTTTGCCCAATAATTTCCATGGTATTGCTGCTTCAATCAGATATGAATCAGATTCGGTGCTGACTACATATTCTATTCCAGTGGAATGACTATCTGCTACCCATTTTCCTGATTCTGCAGCTTTAAGATTGAGAGAACCATTTGTGTCAAAAAAGATGTTATACATCCCATTTTGAGGAGTTTTTCCTGATACATCATCTACATCTATAAAAAAGCGTACCCCATCATTTTCCACTCCATTATTTATAAGGCTTTTATCCTTGACATACGCCTTAAAGAACAGATACTCCTCATTGTATCGAAAATCAATGGATGCTTTGTTCTTAGTCTTATATCCCATTGGAAGCTGTCCGCCATTAGCAGTCCAATTCTCTGTATCCTGGCAAATACCATCCACTGTTATACTGCCATAGTTAGCATGAACCTGACGGATAGGATAACCTTTTATCATTTGTACAGAATTGGCTTTAAATGGATCGCCGATAGAACCAACGGCTACGACAATACCCGTATCTATCACTGCTAAAGAGTTCCAAATGGAATGGTGATCCAGGTCGAGTGCAAATGGCGTGGTCCTTGCCTTAAAGTTTCTGGCTTGTTGATCACCCACTTCCACAAACATATCAAAATACTGTAAATCGTCTGCATTCCGGCCTTCATTTCCTTGATAAGAAGCCACAGTTTCTCCATTGGGAAGCACGCGTAGATAAGGAGCTGCCGAAACAACACCTATCTCAGGGATTGTTTCAAAAATCATATTCCGTTGCAGACTTACTGAATCTACATACGTTCCATTCCAATTATCTGCTAACGAACAACGCACTGTCGTGGCTGCAAAATTACCACGACCCGGCCATCCATTGTCCTCAATAATGACAGCTATTTCACTTTGATCCTTCAATAATACAGGCACTGGCATACCATCCCGTGAATTACTGCGAAAAGAAACTTTTACAGGATCGCTCCACGAAACCCCTTTATCAAAAGATCGGCACATGGAAATGCACTGTTCTTCGCTATAAGTATATTCATCTTCATTCGCAAAATAGCATTGCACTTCTCCTGAGGGTAACTCCAGGAATGAGGGTTCCCAACAGCCATCAATAAATAAATGTTTGGCATCGAAAATGGAAATCGGCTCGCTCCAGGTTTCTCCATTATCTACACTACGCACTGCTCTGATTCCAAAAAGCCGGTCTTCACTATATGGCTCACGAGGACGTGGGTTATACCCCAAAAGAATTGAACCATCCTTCAACTGGACCAGGTCAGGTACTGCAAGGAAAAACTTCTCTGGTGTTTGAACGATACATCTCGGTTCACTCCAGGTTTCTCCTTTGTTACTACTGAAAGAAATGCAAATACCATCCGATTCTGCAGCGCACAACAAACGCCCGTCTTGCAACTCAATCATACGAGCATAGTTGCCTCTCTCAAAGATGGTTACTTTGCTGTCTACATCCCAGAATATGCGAGAGCCTGCATAAGGTTCTACGCGTTCGCTGCAAGATGAGAGACACGCAAGCACTATAAAGAATGATATTATTTTCATGGTAACAAGATGGGTTCAGTTTGTTTTTTGTATTTATTAAAGCGTATCCTCTATGTTTATCACATACGATGAAAAATATAAAGGATACGCTTTCTGAGAGTTAATTAATAACCGGGATTCTGTGTCAGCTTGCCATAACTAATATCCACTTCCCTTGTCGGGATCGGCAAACGGCGATGCTTACCTATGGTGAAGTTGTTAAAGTCTGAATCGCGTACTTTTAGTTCATCTATTCCTTCTTGTGTATCAAGTAAGCCCCAACGTTTCAGGTCTGCCCAACGCCATCCTTCAAAACATAATTCTAATGTGCGTTCCATTTGTAAACGCTTCATAAATGCGTCTTTAGAATTGAGGCAATCTTTCCACTGACTATCAGCAAGTTTGGTGAGCCCGGCACGCTCTCTGATTTTATCCACATAGTCTGCAGCTTCGTTAACACTACCACCTGTTTCCACTATACACTCTGCATAATTAAGCAAAATGTCGGCATAGCGCATAATACGATAGTTATTTATGGCAAAATAATCTTCATAATCGCGGTAATATGATGTGTTATATTTCCTGATATAGCAATCTTCTGGGCTTTGCCCCCATTTATCCCATTGTTCTTTCGTGTCGGCATCAGCAATCATATAATAACGACGATCCTGGTCGGGAAAATCATTTGTAAATCCTTGATAAAGAACGCTATGGTAAAGGCGAAAGTCATTTTGTCCATCTTTTCGTTTTTCTTTCAGAAATTCATCGACTAACCAACGGCGTGCTTTACCATCGGCCCAACCGATGCCACTGGGCGCATAAAATTGTGGACGATGATAGCCTGTAGCCATACTTGCATTATTACCTGCATCACCTTTATTTTTATCATCAAATTGGATTTCAAGGATGCTTTCTTTGTTATTCTCATCCAAATGGGTAAAGTTATCCACCCAGTTATCAATCAACCCATAGAGAGTACCCTCTTTATCTATCAACCATTGTAGTTGTTCTTTCGCCGCAGAAAAGTCTTTCTGTTGCATGTATGCTTTACCCAATAAAGCTTTCGCCGCTCCTTTCGTGGCACGTCCTGAATTAGTAGCATCCCATGTTTCGGGCAATCCATCAATGGCCGCCTTCAAATCTATTTCTATTTGTTCCCATATTTCTGCTTCGGAAGCATCAGAAGGAACATAATCTGCACCCACAGGCTCTAAAACAAGTACTCCTTTGTCCCACAGAAGATTAATCTGGAAATACCAAAGTGCACGCAGAAAAGAAGCTTGAGCTAGTATTTGTTTTCTCAAGGTTTCGTCCATTTCAATAGCCGGTACGTTTTTCAGTACTTGATTACAGCGGAAAATTCCCATATAGAAAAATTCCCAATGTTGAGCATTTCCTTCCCAAAAATCATATCCGTTATAAACAAAGCGAGTCCATTCCGCCAGAGCAGTCCACGGAGAAGAACTCCATCCTTCGTCCGAACTCAGATCATAACGGAACGACAGCCAACGCATCCATGTTGCATCTTTATATAAGGCACTGTAACAGGCATTAATTGCGGCTTCGGCTTCAGCCTGTGTCTTCCAGAAATTATCTACGGTTGTTTGATTCGGATTGTTAATATCCAATAAACTATTACTGCATCCGGCTGTACACAAAATAAGTGTACCTGCAATTAAAAATACGTGTATATTTTTCATATTTACTTGTTTATTTAATCATTAAAAAGTTAAATCCAATCCAAACATAATAGAGCGGGTATTGGGATAAGCAAAGCCATCTGTGCCTCTGTTCCACACATTTGTATTAACAAAATCAGGATCAAGGCCACTATAACCAGTAAGCGTAATCAGATTAACACCGGTTACATAGAGACGCAGGTTTTCAATTCCAAGATTCTTAATGAATTGCTGACGGAAACTATATCCTAATGAAATGTTCTTCATACGAAGGAATGAGCCATTTTCCAGGTAACGATCACTGGTCCATGAATTGCGGTCATCACCATAAATGATTCTCGGTGTATTCGAATTCGGATTAACCTGATAAGGTTCTTCACCCTTCTCAAAACGTATATAGTTCGAATTATCTGAGAATAAGTGTCCTTGCCAAAGAGGTAAATTATAAATTTTATTACCAAACTGTCCATACCACATCATGCTAAAATCGAAGTCCTTCCATTCTGCATTCAGTATCAATGATGTTTGAAATTTAGCCCACGGACTTCCACATATCTGACGGTCGTCATCATTAATGATCGTATCATCGTTTGCATTCACATATCTGACATCACCTAATTGTGGACGTTTGTTGGCAATCATGATAGGCTCCCCTTTGGAATTTACATAGTTGTCTATTTCTTGCTGAGTATGGAAAATTCCGTCAGTCTTGCGAAGATAGAACATAGAAAGTGACTTACCTAACTCCGTTTTAGCCTCTCCGTTAATTACATAAGGTTTATCATAACCCAAATCAGTTACTTTATTGTTCAAAGTCGTAACACTCAGATTGGCACCATATCTAAACTTATTAATCTGATCTCTCCAGCCTACAGAAAGCTCAAAACCTTTATTTTCCAGACTTGCGGCATTGGCACGAGGATTTCCATCCTGATTTCCGGTCGACATAGCTATCGGCATGTCTACCAGTACGTTTTTAGTCTTCGAGATATAGTATTCAGCGTTTACGGTCAGTCTCTGATTTAAGAAAGATGCATCAAAACCTAAGTTCATTGTCTCTTTGGTTTCCCATATTAAATCTGTATTTGCCAGTTTTACCTGGGTTGAACCTGATACTAACTGTCCACCTATAACCGTAACAAGACTTTGATTAACAGTGGCCAAATAATCCCAATCTCCAATAGCTGAGTTACCTAATTTACCCCAGTTAGCACGCAATTTCAAATCATTGATCCAGGGTACATTGAAGAACTTTTCATTAGAAATTCTCCATGCAGCAGATATAGAGGGGAAATTACCCCAACGATTCTCTCTGGAAAGTTTAGATGTTCCATCCCGGCGAATTGTTGCTGTCAGATAATACTTGTCATCATAATTATAGTTGGCACGTCCTAAATAAGAAATCATGGCATTCTCGCTAATATTATTTGCATTGGTCTGATTACTTTGTCCGGCGTCAAGCACTGTCAAATACTCGCCGTTAACCAACGGAAAGTTTAAGCGTGCTGCAGATAAGCCTTCCCACTCGTGATGCTGATAAGTGGTACCAACTACTGCGTCAACACGATGGCGACCAAAATCTTTATTAAAGTTTAATGTATGTTCTATCAGCATATCATACGTATTGTCTCGAGCTTTGCTATTCTCCGGAGCACGGTATTCTTGATTCTGTGTCCAGTTGCCCTCACCGCGTGACCATGCATTTTCATAGAAATAGAGCGAAATACCGGCATTAAACTTATAAGAAATGAAATCAAACGGTTTTACTTCCAACCATGCGGAACCATTAAGTCTATTCTGGCGATAATGACGATACTCCAAATCTTCGCGAGCTATCGGGTTTGTACCGAATGTATTATATTTCGCAGCATCACCATAGCCATAGCCTCCGGGGTTATTTTCGTCGTAAACAGGGATAGTAGGCAACATACGTATAATATCATTATAAGTGTTTGTTTGATTTGGATCAATATTTATAAGTGAATAAGCCAAACTCTCACCAAAAGAGAACCAGCCACGTTTACCTTGTGAATTGACACGGAAATTATATCGCTCAAAGGTGTTACCATAAGAAACTCCGTCGTTATTGTGATAACCCATAGATACATAATAGGTTCCTGATTCACCACCACCTGAAAGAGCTACATTATAATCTTGCACCAGAGCCGTTTTTAAAACCTCATCTTGCCAATCGGTGTTATACGGTGAATGCTGTTGTGTGGTTGTTATACTTCCAATGTTATTTTTAATGGCTTCATTGTAAGCAATATCATTGTAATATTTGAATTCGTCGGCATTCATTAAATTAAAGCGCGGACTCCATTCCAACATTTCTTTCACATTCACATTCACTTTCATTTTACCACTTTGTCCTCTATTGGTTGTAACAATGATTACACCATTGGCTGCACGTGAACCATAAATGGCAGCTGCAGAAGCATCTTTCAAAATTTGAATCGATTCGATATCCGAAGGATTAAAGTCTGAATCGGGTGATACAAACATACCGTCAATAACCCACAATGGAGCATTGTTGCTAAGTGAACCGATACCACGGATTTCAATAGAAGGCGTTCCGCCGGCACCACCAGAACTACGCACATTAACACCGGTAGCCAGACCTTGTAACTGGCCTGCTAATGTTGGTGATGAGCTCTTTTTCATTTCTTTATTATCTATAACAGCAACTGCGCCTGTCAGGTCTGACTTTTTTACTGACTGATAACCAATAACTACTACATCATCTAGTAATTTGAAATCGTCTTTCATTACTATGCGCAAAGGATCTCCACTATAGACAACTTCCTGACTATGCATACCCATATAAGAAAAAATGAGCGCATTGCCTTTTTTTCCATTAACTGAAAAATTACCGTCAATATCGGTAATAACACCCGTAGTAGTTCCTTTTACTACTACATTCACGCCTACCAAAGGCTCATTATTTGCATCTGTTACTGTTCCGATTATGGTCACATCTTGTGAATAAGCGGTAGCGGTAGCTGCAAATACAACAAAGAATAAAAATAGAATTCTCTTGATCATTTTTATAGTATTAGAGTTACAAACTGGTGCAAATATATCTGCATAAAGCTGGATTTAATGCAAGTATTGGTTCAGTCTATACAATGATAGAATCAAAAAATGCCTCTGATTGATATTCCAGAGGCATTTGATTGGATTGTTATACTTAGTGGTTGAAACGGTCTATTCTTTAACGAAGTCTTTAGGAAGAATATCAAACTGTTTTTGGAAACATTTGGTGAAATAAGAAGGGGTGTTGAAGCCTATCAGATAACACACTTCATTGATCTTGCACTCTCCTTCTTTCAAAAGTTGTGCAGCTTTCTTCAACCGTTCTAAACGTATGTAATCATTCGGGGTCATATCTAATACGCCCTTAATTTTCCGGTTCAGGCTCGAACGGCTCATATTCAGCAGGCTTGCCATATCGTCCAGGCAGAAATCCGGATTCTGCATATTAGTAATCACTACTTCTTTTAATGTTTTTAGGAAAGATTCATCCGCCTTTGTCATTGCCATACTACCTGTTGGTATAAAGGGGGAATTGACATAAGCACTTCGTAACCTCTCGCGATTATTCAACAGGTTTACCACGCAAACTTTGAGATATTCTACAGAAAACGGCTTCTCTATATAAACATCGGCTCCAAATTTCATGCCCTCTATCTTGGCTTGGAGAGTTGTCTTAGCCGTCAACAGAATAATCGGTATATGACTGTATTCAAGTTCCGATTTCAGTATTTTACAAAACTCTAATCCGTCCATTTCAGGCATCATGATGTCTGAGATAACCAAGTTTATAGTTTGTTCTTTCAAGATGCTTAATGCTTCAACCCCATTGGTGGCTGTCAATACATAATATTCCGATAAGAATTGTTTTACGACAAAAGTCTGCATCTCCAGATTATCTTCTATGACCAAAATTGTGTAGCGATGCTTTTTTTTGGAGACAGATACTTTACCGGCACTAGCAGGTTTTTCTACCTTGGCCGTTTCCTCATATCCAAGAGTAACCGTCTGTTTCTGTTTCAACGGAAGTGACAAAAGGAAGCAATTATTTTCCGTAGAATCGTCCATGCATAAGGTTCCTTCATGTAACTCGGCCAAAGAACGAGCTAGCGCAAGACCTAAGCCCGTGCCGGATATAGTGCGCGTTACGGTTTTATATTGGATAAATGGTTTAAAAATCTTTTCACGCATTTCTAACGGAACTATCTGCCCATCGTTGCATATTGACAGTAATAACTTCTCGTTTTCAATATAAAGTTTAATGCGAATATAGCTTTGTGAGTATTTTATGGCATTAACAAACAAATTACTGATAATCTTGGTAAGTCCTTCCTTATCCACCGATGCATACAAGTTATCTGGATTTTCTATACTGAATGCCAATTCTTTTTCACACACTAAAGGCTCAAAACGTTTATAGGTTTCCTGCAAAAGTTCAGAGACATCACACTCTACAAAATTCAGCTGGAAGCCTTTCGTTTCTGTTTTCCGAAAATCCAGCAACTGATTCATCAAATTAAGTAACCGGTTAGTATTCAACTCCATTGTCTCCAAATCATCCCTGATATCATCTGAGACAGACTTTGAGTTCAATACGTTTTCCAGTGGACTCTTTATCAGTGTAAGCGGTGTACGTATTTCATGAGACACATTGGTAAAAAAGTCTATTTTAGAAATATAGAGTTCCTTCTCTTTTTCCCGCTCAAAATCATCCATAATTCGCTGATGTCTTTGTTTGTTCAATCTTCTAAGATAGATAATCAAACCAACCAATAGACATAATGTCCCCATTGCATAAAAAATATATGCCCAAGTAGATAAGTAGAAAGGAGGATGAATACGAATACCTAATATATATTCTGTCTCATTCCATTTACCGTCACTATTAGCACCTTTTAAACGCAATGTGTAGCTGCCATAAGGAAGATTGGAATAGTTGATGATGGAATTGTGACCTACCGTGTGCCATTCATGGTCAAGACCATCTAACATATATTTAAGCCCATTCATTTCAGGGGCCTGATAGCTCAAAGCTGCCACTTTAAAAGAAAAAGAGTTTTGTTTGGCAGTCAGTTCGATTTTATCCGAATAAGTAATATTCTTCTTTAGGGGAGAATCCGAATTGTCTACCGAAATCCTTTTATTGAACAAATAAAAATCTGTGATCACCACCGGAGGAAGGTAATTGTTCTCTAAGAAAGTTTCCGGGTCGAAGGCAATGAAACCATTGATACTTCCCAAATAGATACGTCCATTCTTATCAATGTATCCAGACTGATAGTTAAACTGATTACTCAGTAAACCGTTAGCCGTGGTATAAACACGCTTGCTATTCGTATCCGGATTGAAGCAGACTAAACCATTATTGGAAGTTATCCATAGGTTGCCCCGTTTGTCTTCCACCATCTTGTAAAAAGTATTACTCGGAAATCCTTTCGACATGTTGAAACGAGTGAAATCGTCTGTCTCCGGATTATAACGACAGAAGCCCTCGCCCAGAGTCATAAACCATAGTCGTTTCTTGCTATCCTCAAATATATTTATTACCTTATTATATGACAGGGAGGTTGGATTACTCTCATTACAAAGATAATTTTTCCACTGTTGGGTACGAACATTGTAACAGAATACACCATTGGAGAAAGTAGCAAACCATAGATTTCCGTCAAAGTCTTCAATGATGTGGTAAGGATAAATGCCGCTTAACTGATGGACTCGGGTGAAGTCATCAGTAAAACGGTTATACTTCAGTAGACCTCCGGTAGTACCTATCAATATATCGCCGGTAGTTGTCTTACAGATTGTGAAGGCATCGTGAGCGTTCATGGAGTTCTGACTCTCACCCTTGGCATAATGCTTTACCTGTTTGGTGAGCAGATTTACCCGGTTCAACCCTCCGGAAAAAGTACCGACCCACAAATCGTCTCCATCTAAGCAAAGAGCATGTATGTTTTTATAAATGGCAGGGTGCTCAAACGATTTTATATCTCCATTCTCCGGGTTATAATTGAATAATCCCTTGTCTTCGGTGCCTATCCACAAAGTACCATCATTTCCTTCACATATTTCACGAACATGACGACCAAAATGCTTAAGGTTTTCATTGGGGTAGAATTTCTCAAAATAAGTCCATTGATAAGGGTAGTAATTTACTCCGCCAAAGTACGAACCTATCCACATTCCATCCTCTTTATCACAACAGAGTGAATAGATAGCGTTGTCTGCCAAAGCATACGAATCGTCCATATTGGGAACAGTCAAGTGGGTCATTTGATCAGTAGATAAATTATAGATATACAATCCAGATTCTGTCCCTACCCATAGTTCATTGTCAGATCTGAATTGCAAAGTTCTCACGTAGCTTTGCAGCAGTTTTCGCGTTTTGCCGGTAGTGAGGTTTATCTCGGTCAATCCTTTTAACGAAGCAACGTATGTGCAATTATGTGGACCATTAATCTGGTGGTTAATAAGGTCATTCTTGAATATTTCATTTCCTTCTGCATCCTTGAAAGGTTGCAGTGGTGTTTTGAAATTATCTTTCGTATAATATAGATTGTCTAAATTCAGAGCTACCCAGCAAATGCCACTATTATGCCAGAAACGGGTGATATAGGGGAAGTTTGCGCCAGGCAGTTTATTAAGCAAGACTTTTTCATCTAGCATATAGCAAAACAGTCCTTCTGTTTCTGCTGAAATCCAGATATTGCCCTTTTCATCACCATAAATCACAGAAACATGATTACTAATTACAGTTCCGTTATCGCTTTCATCATTGAAAGGAATGAACGAATCAAGAATTGGATTGTAGATGAATACTCCTCCATCAGTTCCTATCCAAATATTTCCAAAATGATCTTCATAAAGAGAAGTTATGAAATTTCGCCCTAAACTGGAGTTTTCCTTTTTATATATATGAAAAGATAATCCATCAAAACGATTCAAACCATCCTTCGTACCAAACCACATAAATCCTTTTTTATCTTGCAAAATTTGATAGACAGAATTCTGCGAAAGACCGTTTCGAATATCTATCGTTTTAAAATAGTAATGCACCGGATTTTGTGCGCCGAGTGGTAATGCTGTCCAAGTGCACAAATAAAAGAAAAATGCTATAACAATCTGTTTCATACTAAAACTATCACATTGAAATTGTCTTGATTGTTTCAATCAGTATATAATATCAGGAAGCGTTTAGCTCATGACAAAAAATATTTTCCCCTGATTTACAACAAAATGGGTCTGATCAAGTTGGATAAAGCCATAGAAATTAGTATCATTAAAGAAAAGTTTGACAGCTTTTTCTATGCGCAATTACTAACCCTAAGCTTCACTGCGAAGATAGTGATTTATTTGAGAGTTTGAATATTTCTTTTGGTGAAAGTATGAAATCTGGCGCGTGTTCACTTTATTTCACTTACGATTTTAGTCCTGTACAAAGTGTAAACAGTAAAATTCCATAAACTGGTTTTCGCCTTTGGAAGTACAGCTGAGCCTGCGTTAAGTGTGCGACGGATACAACGGTTTATGGCTTCTTATTGGATCACCGTTAAAAGTTGAGGGATTTTCTTTTTATGCATATAATTTACATAGTCTGAATAAGAAGAATGCTTTACCCTTTACTCCTCTGAATACTCTTCTAAAAGCTTTAATTTTTGCATTAAAAGGTTCTACTGCTGCATTGGTTTATCTATTGCTGAAGAAGTTTATGATTTCCAAATAATGTGTTTGTATGGTTCTGCTTATGGTCCCAAAGGCTGTGAATCCGGATCTATCTACCTGATCATACCATCGTGCAAGTTTCGTTAGTGCTACATCTGCTTTTTCCGACTGACTGTATATTGCTCCTAACCTCATAGATAGGTAGTAGGCTTTCTTAATCTCCGGGTATTGTCTAAACAATATCATGGCTCTTTCTCGTTGCGTCTGTGTCCATAATGATTCCTTCTTGAATAACAGGTATCTGCTTCTGGCTAATAGTTGCTTGAGCGAATCTCCATTCTTAAAAACTGGTGCTACGTATTTTTCTCCTTTGGCTTTGGCTAAGTGCATATCTCAGGTTTCTCTGTCTATTGCTTCCCATCTGGCTTTAATACGCATTTGTTGGACAGCTTCATAGCCCAATTTTTGCACATGAAAACGATCTATAACTCTTTTGGCTACAGGGAAACAGGTTTTGGCAATTAACGACATATTAAGAGCCATGTCTAAGGTTATCTCCCGTGCCTGGAAGCGTCTTTTGCGAGACATTTTAAGCAATACCTGACAAACCTTATGCTCATCGGTTCCTTTGATAATAGCTATAATGCTTCCCTTTTTACCATGTGCTGCTTTGTTAAGTAAGAATGTATACAGCTCACCTTGTGAGAGAACGACTTCATCTATGCCGATATAAGCACCCATATTCTTTTCAAACAGCACCCACTCTTCGGCATGAGGGAGCAAATCCCATTCTTTGTATCCACTTATATGGTTTCTGTACTGTCGTTCAAGCAAACCTCCATCAAGGCCAAACAAGTCTCCTATCGTATGACAGCTTATGGCATGATTATCGATATATCCCTTTTAAAAAAGACGCAAACTCTTGCGTAATACGAGTACCTTCTGCTACAAGATTGAGGTCTCGGCTAATGTACTCACTGGTTTGTTTATCAATCCACCTGCGACGGCGAATAGCTAATAAGAGTTGTTTTCCCGTACCGGAAAGTCGTTGACCAAAACATTGGGATAGAAACCTTTGCTTTCATATAAAGGAGTCTTACCGGTGGGATTTATATTATTCTTCTCCTCTAAATAAATTTTTATCAACTTAGGTTCTTCTTCAACCTTTAAGACTTCGAAGTAATCCAATAAACCTTGGGGTAATAATAAACGGTAGCCATCTTGAACCATAACTTTTTTAAGCGTAAAGATATAGAAGATTTAAAACAACCCCTCAAAAAAAATCGGTGATCCGAATTGGGTTCCCTCGGGCTAATTCGTGGTCAATTATATCCGTTTTTCACTTAATGTTCCCATTCTATTTTTTTAGAATATTATATTTATAATCATTTATTCATACCAAAAGCAGAAAACTCATAAACGCCTTCCGCCCATGTCGCAGAATTATTATTATGAACATTAATAACTCTAAAGACATTTAATCGTAGATATCGATAATAGGATTGGTCCTCAATTGGCAATATATGAAATCCGACCGTCCAATTCTTTGTTCCGTCAACAAGCATATTATAATTCTCGCCATCTATACTGCCCTCTATGGTATATTGGTAGGCTGTCTCGGAGCCATTGACCAATCTGGTGGCAAGATTGATTTCTGATATTCTCGCAACTTTCTGCATATCTATTGTCAATGAATAGGGATAAGAGCCCCCCTGAAAATAGCAGGATGAATTCATTGCAGCGCCATCGGTTACACACTTGGTCCTTCCCTCTTTTGCAGCGACAACTGTCGCTGTAACCGGAGCATTCAATGTCAGATTCTTTCCCATCTGAACGGGAATAATGCCATGTTTATCATGGAACTCCAAATAACGGTAATAATCCATAGACGCATAGCCTTTATTAAATGAAACTACTGATATTCTGGGGAAATTGCCATCCGGGTCTTTGTGGTGATATTGTGCACCCCAATGATAGCTCCATAGTCCAAAAGTCTTTCTTTCTCCATTTATTTCTCTAATGCTATTTGATTGTGCTCCAAAGGTGGAATTATTCCCGATCTCGCGTAATGCAGTCCATATGCCATCTAATGCAGTAGCTGAAGCATACATTGCCTGACTAGGGTACCATCCTGAGGCTTTGGAACTAAAAAAATAATATATTCCGTCTTTCTTTATGATGGCAGGCGTTTCCCTATGTAGCCCAGCAAATACTGTGTTGACTAGGGAAACGGGTTTTGTCCAAGTTTCGTCTAACTTATAGATGTTTATATCATTATTCATATTTGTAGCAGATAGCAGATAAGCTGTACCATCATCATCAAGGAAGAGTGACTGATCTCTCGAATCATATCCTAGCGGACGCTCCATTGTCCTCACTTTTATTCCGCCTTTGGGCGTAATCTGCGCTAGAAATATCTTAGCGGCGGTATATCCGCCTTGGTCTTCGTAGTGTGCAGATAAAATAACTTTATTCGTCTTTTTGTTGTGGTGAAATCCGATTCCCTCGAAATTCACATTCGGATAGAAAGCTAATTCGCGAGGTTGGCTCCAACTGTTTTTCAATCCTGTTTTTGAATAACTTTCGGTAAGAATCCAACCCCTTCCGGCTTCTGCTTTCTCTATCCTTTCCATTTTATAAGAATAATAAAGACCGTCGATTTTGAATCCGCCCGGTTTTTCTGTTTTCTCGGAGATATATTTGCCATTTATGTTATCGTATATATTGACCTCACCCGAATAGGAAAATGGAGTCGCAGTTTGAGATACTGAGGCCGCTATTATTCTGTTATCTTTGTATGCTTCTACAAAATAGGTATAGGATTTGCCAACAGATAAACTGTAATCATCTAAAGTATTTCCTTTGGTTTCACCTATCAACTTATCATCTCTATATACTTTATATGTATTGGCATCCTCGCGTTGTGTCCAGTTTATCTTTACATTATTGACATCATCTTCGCCTATAAGTTTGAACTCTGTAGTTGCTGCAGTCCACGTATTTATAACAAAATCTGATGTTATTATTTTGCTTGAATCATTTCCGATGTATGCTATTGCGTTAACTCTTGCTGTTTTGTCTATTGATATCGGAGCAGAATACTTTATGCTGTTCTTGTCCGGTTTACTGCCGTCGAGTGTATAATATATCTCTGAACTTGAATTTTTATGTGTTAAAGTAATTGTTTGTGGTTCCCAAAAGTCACCGCCAGACGAAGATATAATCGGCTCTTGAATGCCTGAACTTATTTGTTCTACTGCAATAAGGCTTATACTCGTATTTTTCCAGAACTGCCCTGTTGTTTTGTCCGTTTCGTATGTGATTGTGGTTGTTTCATTGAATAGATTCTCTGTAATATTGTCCCATATTACCGATACCTCTTTAGTCCCATTCTTTTTTGTCTTGGGTAATTGAGGTTGTTGATTAATTTCTTTCCCGATTATCAATATTTCTGGCTTTTGAGAAAAAATAGGGTATGTAGACAAGGAGAGAATTGAGAATAGGATAAAGAAAAGATATGTTGTTTTTTTATTTTTAATGTTCATGGGGACCGATTTATTAATACTAATTTCAATGATACGTTTGCTGCACTTAGGTGTAAAGTACCAAATATAGATGTAAGGTGTTATCGGTTTTGATATTTTTAAGCGATTTTTTAGATAAAGTTCTTGAGAATCTACGAGATATGATAGACTCTCCTAGAACTCTTCCAAGACATCTCTTAACTCGCTGGGGCTCATTCCAAATGCCTTCTTAAAGACTTTATTGAATGTAACTCTTGTGGAAAAGCCTGAATCAATGAATATTTGGGATATACTTTGGTTTCTGTCACTTACTATTTTTTCATAAGCATATTTTAAGCGGTATTCATAGATGAACTCATTAAAAGTCTTCCCTGTTTTTTCTTTAATGGCTTGAATTAGATATTGTCTGTTGGTTCCTATTGCCAGAGCTAACTCTTCTCGTGATAGCTGAGGATTTTTATAAGCTTTATTATTAGATAAATATTCCTTTAGCTTATTCATGATGTTATCGTATGGATCGCTTTTATTTTCTGAAGGTTCTATTTTTCCTAGTTGTAGTTTATGCAAAACCTTATTGCTTTCCTGTATTTTTGAATATTGTTTGTAAAGCTGTAGGTTTTTTTCCTTTAATTTTTTTGTGTTTCGTTTTGACAGAAATAATAAGTAAAGTAATAAAATAAATATGAAGGATATGGTAGCAAGTATAATTCGAGTCAGCTTTAATTTTTCGCTCTCTTGATTAGCTCGTAATTCCGCTTTTTCAACTTGATGAATGATTTGAAGCTCAGCGACTTGATCTGAAAAACTGGTTCGGTTTATAGAGTCGTTTATTTGATAGATGTCATATAGTAATTCATAGGCTTCCTTATCGTTTCCCGATGCTCTTAGTATTTTTGCTAATAACAGATTAAATTCAACATAATCAAAAGGATTTTTACCCTTTGTATAAGTTTCTATAAGTGATGAAACATTTTTTTTTGCTAAATCATATTCCTTCGTCAGAATATAATATTCAGCCTCAGCATAATAATACGTAGAGAAATTTGAGTGGGGCAATGATGAGAATTCTGAAAGGAACTTATTTACATGATTCAGCTGTTTTCTTGCTTCCTTTAAATTTCCAGTTTGAATATGTGAAAATGAGGATATAGAGTAAATTTTATTAATAACATAATCATGGAGAAACTTTTCTTCAGTAGAGGGTATTGGAATAGTTTCATACTCTTCCTCTACTCTTTTGATGATGCTATCCGACGCTTTTATTGCTTCTTCGTGCTTATCTAGTTTTTGATAGCTATATATAATTCCTTCACCAGATTGAAAATACGAATACTTATTTAATTTTCGTTCACTCTTCTTGTTTAATATTTTTTCATTAATTAGATATGCAGACTTGAAGCTATTTAAGGCTTCTTCCCACTTTTTTGAGTATAAGTAGGTAAGGCCAAGAAGAGTTAATCCTTGACGTTCAAAAAGTTCATCTCCTTCTAATCTTGATTTATCTAATATCTCTTCTATTACCATTAATGCTAAATTATATTTACCATCATGGAGAAGTAGTTCGGCTTTTTGATAGAGAAAACTATTTTTTATGGTTTTATATCTTTCCTTTTCATCTTGATTTATCTTTGTCCCTTTTTCGCGGTTGAACAATTGTAGTTCTTCTTCTATCAAATTTTGATAGTGTTTAAGTGAGTCAAACTGATCTTCTTTTCCAAAGTTGTAGATCTTTAGTTGGTATATATAGGCTTTATATAGATGATCTGATTGTTCAATAGCTTCTTGTTCTAATTTATCGATAAGCTGGGGATTGCTATATAACATAAATGCATGCTTTTCTAACAACTTAAGTTTATCTACTCCTTCAGTTCTTTCAATAATATTCAACACACTGTCTATACTATTTTGGTTCTCTGAACAATATAACGTCGCAGATATAGATTGAAGAACAAATAATAGAGTTAAGATATTGTTAATGCGGTATTTTTTGTTTTTTGCTCTTTTGTTGAACATAGTGGTCTATTTTATTTCTATGAATGGGATTACTTTTTATGTAACAAAGATGGATAATAGAAATTGGAGTTCAAACTTTATCTTGTTATAAAAGTAATAAACCTCTTGGTTTTGCAAATAAAATCTATTTTTTTGCAAATTAAACATATGAATCAAAAGTGTTTTGTTCGAAAATGTATTTCTGGGGTTGTGTTTTTCTTCCATATAAGATATTGCATAATACTTATGTTTTTTTGCAAAAAGCGGAACAGTTTCGTTTTGTAATAATCTATTTTTGTCACTATAATTTTAATGTCACTATGAGATATGAAAAAATCATACATGAGAATTTCGGTTTTCTGTTTATTATACATGGTGATAAAAATTAAAGACAGACACAAACATAAATTTTATTGTAATATGAAGACTAAACTAATGAAACAGACGAAAATTCTATCTGCGATAGCTCTATTTATTCTGTCTTTTTGTGTGTTATCATGTGATAACGAATTGCATGTAACTATGCCTATAGGACCCGAAGGACCTGCCGGAAAATCAGCTTATGAAGTATGGGTTGAAGATGTAGAAAATGGTAAGGTCGATTGGCCTAAAGATCGTGTTGAAACCAAGCATTTTTATTTGTTCCTAAAAGGGGAAGATGGCAAAGATGGTATAAATGGACAAGATGGAGAGAGTGCGTACCAACTTTGGATTAAAGAAGTGGAAAAAGGAATTAGTGATCCACATAATCCCGGCCAGGAATGGGATAAGGGAAAGACAGAAGTGAATGACTTTTGGTATTTCTTGACGGGTGCCGATGGTAAAGATGGAAAGCACGGATCGACTCCTTATATAGGAGAGAATGGCAATTGGTTTATAGACGGGATAGATACAACTATTCCTGCTCGTGGTAAAGATGGAGCTGATGGCAAAGAGGGTACAAAAATAACAATCAGTGAAAATAATACGTGGGTTGTCGATGGTACCGATACCGGAATTCCCCTTACCGGAGCTGATGGTAAAGATGGGAAGGAAGTCTATATAGGGGAGAATGGCAATTGGTATATTGATGGAAAAGATACGACTATTCCTGCTAGAGGTAAAAACGGGGAGAATGGTAAAGATGGAACAAACGGAATTGATGGAAAGAATGCTTATGAAGTTTGGATAGTTGAAGTAGCTAATGGATTGGAGGACCCACATAATCCCGGGCAGGAATGGGATAAGAATAACGTTGATATGGATGACTTCTGGTATTATTTACGAGGTAAGACGGGTGCTGACGGGAAAGATGGGCAAGATGGTAAAAACGGAAGCACTATTACTGCAGGAGAGAACGGGAATTGGTGGATTGATGGTGTAGACACTGGAAAACCATGGAAAGGGGAGAATGGTAAAGATGGAGCAATACCGGAAATAGGTAGCAATGGTAACTGGTGGATTAATGGACAAGATACAGGAAAACCGGCATCCGGACAAGATGGAGCAGATGGACAAGATGGAGCAGATGGACATACTCCAAACATTGAGATCAAAGGAGATAATAACACTTGGTGGATTGATGGTGTAGACACAGGAAAACCGGCATTCGGCAAGGATGGACAAGATGGAGCAAATGGAAAAGATGGTTCAAGTGCATATGAGTTATGGAAGATAGATGCATCAACAGGAACTCTTGATGACCCTAAAAACCCCGGTCAAAAATGGCCTTCTACTAAAACAAGAGAAAAAGATTTCTGGGAATATTTAACAGGTAAAGATGGCAAAGACGGAGTGGATGGTCAAGATGGAACAAATGGTAAAGATGGTGAAGATGGCCAATCGGCTTATGACCTTTGGATAGAAAAAGTGAGAGAAGGACTTCCAAACCCACACGATGAAAATGGTGAAAATTGGCCGGAAGATCGACTATCTATTGAAGATTTTTGGGAATATTTGCGAGGTAAAGATGGAAAGGATGGCGAGACAATTATTGATGGACAAATTGTTACATTAGGTGTACCCAATGTACTCTCGCAATATGTCAATCAGGAACATAAAGAGTTTGTAAACTGGACCGATGGAAGTGTGTTGTTTGTCGTTTATAATGAGGTGGGAAGAGTTTCTCCGGGAGCAACGGTAAAAGGATTACCTGGCCTTGATCCCAATAAAGAGTTTGTGGCTAATACAAAAGGTGAGTTTATTATACCAAAAGAAGATTTACCTGAAGGTAAGACTATAGATGAATTAATATCCTCAGTAGAGGTTACATACATAAATTCGAAGGGGAATACGGTTACTGAAACTTCAGCAGCAAACACTTATGTACCCAATAGGATACGAGTTAGACTAGTACGAGTTAGTAGTTCGGTCAGACTGACGGCTTCCACTGCTACAACGACATTGAGATTAGAGAGGAATGTGGGTACTAAATATGCAAGTTGGGAGAATATACCCAGTTATCTGGGAAATACGGAGCAAAACCTAAAGTGGTATGAGTTGACAGATATGAACGATCCATCATCGTACAATGAAACTACTTTCATAAGTGAAACATTAAAAGATATTTCTGAGCCAATCTATACTGGTATTAACAAATTTCATATAATTCCAAGTTATATGAAAAAAACCACATCAAATTCGAAAGAGTGGGATGGAAATGATCATTATTATATCGTAAAAATGGAAAGTTATTATGGTGAAAGCCCGGTTGCACCTTTAGTCGTTAAAGTACCTCCTGTGCAATATATTCCATCCATCAGTAATATCGTTGATGTGAAGGGTTACTCTACTGTACCGACTGATGACAACGAATTAAGTGTTATTTTCGATAGCTCTACTATAGATCCTGAACATGTTTATGCCCTAGTTTGTGTCAAAGAAGATAAAACTATAAATAATCAGGCTTATGAATATTGGACTCCCGTTAAAGAAGATTTTTCAATAGTCGAAAACTTAAGCTTTTTAAAAATCACCTTAAGAAGGTCCGGTCAAGGATCTGGAGGAGATCTGACTACAGATAACAAGCACTCTCTTGCCTCTTTCCTTGATAATAAGGCAACAGTTAAGTCTGCGAGTCTCTCATCTGCTGTCTATATTTATGGATCTTCTGAATATTTTGTGGAGCCCGGAAAAAAAATAGGTGATTTGAAATATGATTCAACAAACCAAAAGCTGACTATGGTTGGGTTTGAAGATGAAACGATGGATCATCCCTCTATTAGCGACATTGATGTTAAATAAACGGTATAACTCTGTAATGACGATAATAAACAAATTAATTATACTGCTTCTTTGTGCTATTGTGGGGAGCTTAACCTCCCTAGAGGCACAAGAAGCAAAGCCTCAAATATCAACTTCTCATAAGAAAGCTCCAAAGGCTTGGGAGTTTGGGGTAGGTGCATCAGTATTCCAATTTAGTCGTGCTCAAATCAGTAACTTTACTAATATACAGGATCAGGGTTATAATTTTGATTTGAAGCTTAAGCATGTTGTTTACGGAGGTAACCTATATGTTGCGAAAGAGTTAAACCCTTATTTCTATTTAGATTTACAAGGAACGATAGGTGCGACTTCTGATAAGCTTAGTGGAAATAAGAAGACTAAAATGCTTTTTATGGTTGCCCCGGGTATTCAATGGCGTTTAGGCGAGTATTTTGGTTCGAAATATATTGAACCTTATCTGCGCGTAGGAGTAAACTATATGAATAAAGGTTTCAATATGAATTATATGGGGGTTGAAGGTACTGTTGATGAACAAATGGAGTGGGAGTTAGCTAATAGACTGAATAAAGAGGGAAGAGATAAAAGACATCTTATTCCTATTTCGACAGGTGTTGGTGTTAATATGTGGTTAAACGATCGTTTGGGTATTGGTGTTCAAGGGGATTATTTAATAATGCCCTATAATAAAATAGCAAACTCTCTCCAGGGTGCAGTTCGTGTGATGTGGCGTGTAGGAGGAAAAACCAAAAAGTCGAAGCCTTTAGTAGAATATATTGATAGAGAGAAAATTGTTGAGCGTATCATAGAGAAACCGATTGAAAAAATAGTTGAGAGAGTGGAATACTTGGAGCTATATGAGCTATTCAGTAACATCTATTTCGATTTTGACAAAGCAACCTTGACTCCGGAGTCTGAAAAGATTATGGATAAAATTGCTGAGATACTAAAAGAAAACTCATCCAACAAATATTTAATAACAGGATATACAGACGCTAAAGGATCGACTGGATATAATTTAGATTTATCGAAACGCCGTGCTGCAACAGTTGTCAATGCTTTGATTGAGCGTGGGGTTTCATCTTCAATCTTAAAATCTGTTGGTGTGGGCAAAAAAATATCACATGTTAAACCGGATACGAATGAGAAGATTCGCGAAGGAGATAGAAAAGTGACCATTGAATTAATTAAAAACTTAGATTATTGGAATAATATCTCTTACTGATCTTTTATAGAAGCAATGTCAATTTTAATTGATATTGATTAGTTTTGTGAAGTTTGTGTTAGAAATGCGTGTATTATATGATATAATACACGCATTTTGATTGATATGGGGGCTTTATAAATTTTTGTTAGGGCTTAAACTTATGAGCTTGATTTTATCACTGCATATATATTCATTTTTCTTTTCTCCTAAAAAGAGGAAACTTGGAAGGTTTTTCTTTTACAGATTTATGATCAAGACTTCCTTTGAGCCTTATCGTGACCAAAATCGTTTTTTATATTGTTTTGAACATGAATTTTGGTTATAAAGATTTCAATGTTTTTCTTATTTTTTGAATTGATGTTACTAAGTAGATATTATTCATCTCCTCCCCATGTGTTAGAAGATTGATTTCCCATAGTAAATTCTAGTGTTCCTCCTTTCATTATATCATCAAAATGAATATAGTATTTATTGTACTCTTGTCCGTTTAACTTGATACTTTGAATATAGATGTTTTCTTTACTATTATTGATAGCTTTAATGGTAAAAGTTTGATCTTCATTAATCTTAATGGTCGCTTCATCTATGATAGGGCTACCAAAGATATATTTCCCTCCGGCTGGCTCTACCTGATATAGGCCTAAAGCGGATAAAATATACCAAGCTGACATTTGGCCTACATCTTCGTTTCCTGAGATTCCGGTGGGTGTATCATTGTATAGTTCATTTAATACTCTACGTACTAAAGCTGCTGTTTTATGAGGTTGTCCTAACATTGAGTAAAAGTAGATTACGTGATGGCTGGGTTCGTTTCCGTGAGCATACTGTCCAATTAAGCCACTGATGTCGGGTGATACATCATCACCAATCAGATTTGAATCCACAATGAAAAGAGAATCTAGCTTTTGAATAAAAGACTCTTCTGATCCAAAACATTCAACAAGTCCAGGTAAATCGTGTGGGACAAGGAAAGTATATTGCCAAGCATTTCCTTCACAATAATCATCGTCACGATGACTAGACGCAAAAGGATTGAATGGTTCGTGAAACTCTCCTTTAATGCCCTTTCCACGCATGAAACCAGTCTTCGGGTCAAAGAAGTTTTTATACGATTGGCTGCGCTCATTAAAATAAGTGTAGTCTTCTGATTTATCTAGCATTTGAGCTACTTGTGCTACAGACCAGTCGGCTAAAGCATATTCCATATCATAAGCAACCGATTCTCTCATCTTGTCATATGGAATATAGCCATATTCTTTTCGATAATCCATGCCTCGTTCATCAAGCATAGCTGAATTCTTGAGTGATTCGTAAGCTGTCTCTTTATCCTCTACGTAACCTTTCATTATAGCATCAGCCATTACACATATTCCCGGACTACCCACCATAGTGTTGGTTTCACATCCCATTAGATGCCACACAGGGAGCTTTCCTTGCTGCTTATAAATATTCAACATGGTTTGTACCATATCATTCATCTTCTCTGGATGAATAATGGTCATTAAAGGATGTGCTGCCCGATAAGTATCCCATAGGGAAAAAGTGGTATAGTTTATAAGGTCAGCACCTTTATGCATTTCATTATCAGCCCCATAATAATCTCCGTTAACATCACAAAAAACAGAAGGAGCTATCATCGTATGATAAAGTCCGGTATAAAAGGTTCGTTTAATTGAAGAATCCTCTGTCTTAATTTGAATTTTATTCAATTCCTCATTCCAAGCCTTGTTTGCAGCTACTATTGTTTCTTCAAAACCCCAATCAGGTAGTTCTGCTTCCATATTTAGTTTTGCATTTTCAATGCTTGTTGGAGATAAAGCTACTTTTACAAATAGGCTTTCCTCCTCTTCCATATTAAACAACGCTTGTCCAAATACTCCTTTGGCTTTCAGCTCCTTTGCGGACTGAATGTTTTCATTTCCTTCAGAGAGCAAGAAGTCTTTCATTGGCTTGGAGAAGATGGCTGTAAAGAAGATTTTCTGATTATCAGCCCATCCTTTAGAAAAACGATAACCCGATACTGTAGAATCATTTTCACAAACCAGATAGGTTTCCGTAGGTTCGTCCCAATTCAGTTTTGTCTTTAAATCGATGATGACTTTAGCTTGTTCTGATTTTGGAAATGTATATTTGTGAAAGCCCACACGATTCGTGGTAGTCAGTTCAACATCAATATCATATCTGTCTAAGTGTACAGCATAGTATCCCGGACGAACTACTTCTTTATCCCGAGAAAAAAGAGAATACATACCCGATGCTTGATCTTCTGCAATGCCCTTTCCTAATTTTACATCTCCAATAACAGGCATAAATCCAATATCCAATAAATCACCTATTCCTGTTCCACTTAAATGTAAATGGCTAAAGACCCAAATGGTAGAATCGGATATGTGGTAACCTGAAACCCAGTCCCAGCCTTCTGAAATATTGGTTGGTCCTAATTGTACCAATCCAAAAGGAACGTTTGCTCCCAGGAAAACATGACCATGTTCTCCTGTACCTATATAAGGATCAACATATTGTGTTAAATCCATATTTTCTGTCGTGGGCTTGGTATGGGTAGTACAGGAAAGAAAGATACTAACCATGCCAATACAGATCAAAAATTTATAACTACTTAATGTCTTCATAAAATTAGTTTTATAGTATGTATTTTTAATTAATCTACTTTGTCTTAAATCTTCGGAAAGATAATCATTATCTCTTTATCGCGCTCGTAGGAGTTATCTCTTATTGATTTTCTTTAGTAATTTGGGTTTTTTCATCTTTAATTCGTTGGAGAAGGAATAAGGGAAGTCAGACTCTTGTGTGCCTCTCAATCTGTTAGGCTTATCTGACATTTTGAATTCTATCTCTGCACCTTCCAGCAGTTGTGTATGTGTTAGATAATTTCTTGTATAATCAGTTCCATTAACAGTCATGGATTCCACATACCTGTTTGTCTTGTGATTGTTTTTTGCTGTAATGATAACCTTATTTTCATTTTCCAACTCAAGCGTGACTTTTTTAAATAGTGGAGAGCCTAAGATGTATTCATCGGTTCCCGGCGCAACGGTATACATTCCTAAAGCAGAAAACACATACCAAGCTGAAGTTTGCCCATTATCTTCATCCCCACAGTAACCATCCGGATTGGGGGTATATAATTTATCCATCACCTCGCGTGCCCAGTATTGAGTTTTCCATGGTTCACCGGAATAGTTATATAAATAGATCATATGTTGAACCGGTTGATTTCCATGCGCATAATTTCCCATATTCATTATTTGCATTTCACGGATCTCATGAATAACAAAACCATAATAACTTTCATCAAATAAAGGGGGAACGTTGAAAACAGAGTCCATCATTTGATTGAATTTTTGTTTACCTCCCATAAGATCAATCAAACCTTGTGGATCGTGGAATACAGACCAGGTATAATGCCAGCTGTTTCCTTCCGTAAAGGCATCACCCCATTTTAAGGGATTAAATGGAGATTGAAAGTTGCCATCTTTATTTTTACCTCGCATTAACAGATGTTCGGAGTCAAATAAGTTGCGATAGTTCATGGCGCGTAATGCATATTTTTCAATTTCTTTTTCTTGCTTACCCAAGGCTTGTCCCAGTTTATAGATGGTCCAATCGTTATAAGCATATTCCAGTGTGCGTGCAGCATTCTCGTTAATTTCAACGTCGTAGGGTACATATCCTAGAGCGTTATAGTATTCGTGTCCTTTGCGTCCGGTAGCACCAATAGAAGGATGAACATTATGTGCCCCGTGTTCAACTGCTTGCCATAGTGTTTCGATGTCATAACCTTTTAGCCCTTTGATATAAGCATCGGCTACAACCGAAGCGGAGTTATTTCCAACCATACTATCTCTATGACCAGGACTTGCCCATTCCGGTAAAAAGCCACTCTCTTTATATGAGTTCACCAATCCTTCCTGTATTTTTTCGTTAACGGAAGGAAATACTAAATTAAGGAAAGGGAATAAACTACGGAAGGTATCCCAAAAGCCGGTGTCAGTATACATATCTCCGGGAAGGATTTCTCCATTATAAGGACTATAATGTATTACGTCACCGTGAGCGTTGATTTCATAAAAACTACGGGGAAAAAGCACGGAGCGATAGAAGCAGGAATAGAAAGTACGAAGATTATCAATATTATCATCTTCTACTTTTATTTTTCCTAATACTTCATTCCACTGATCTCTTCCTTGTTGCTTTATTTGGTCAAAAGAAAAATGCCCCAGCTCCTGTAAATTAACAACGGCTTGCTCTTCACTTATAAATGAGGAGGCTACTTTAGCATGGACCTGTTCGCCACGTTCAGTTGCAAAACCAATAATGGCACCTGCATGATTGGTTTTTACTTCCAGGCTATTGTCTTTAATCTCTCCGTTTTCAACAGCTGCGGTGTAGGTAAAAGGTTTATCAAATTCAATTACAAAATAGTTCTTGAAGTTTTCCGGAACACCTCCACTATTTTTGGTAGAGTAACCAATAATTTTCTGTTCTTCCGGAATGATCTTAACGAATGAACCCTTGTCAAAAGCGTCGAGGATGATATAGGAATTCTCTCTCTCTGGAAAAGTAAATCTAAAAAAAGCCGCTCTGGATGTGGGAGTAATCTCAGTTACTACATCATGGTCTGCAAGATATACCTTATAATAATAGGGTTTAGCTGTTTCTGCTTTATGTGAAAACCAACTGCTACGTTCTTCCTCATCAAAGGTCAAATTTGTGGTGACAGGCATAAGAGAGAATTGTCCATAATCGTTTATCCATGGGCTGGGTTGATGGGTTTGTTTAAAACCTCTTATCTTATCAGCATCATAGGTGTAGGTCCATCCATCTCCCATTTCCCCGGTTTGCGGAGTCCAGAAGTTCATACCCCAAGGACGGGCAATGGCCGGATAGGTATTGCCTGTAGACAAGGAGTGTTTAGACTGGGTTCCTACTAATGTACTTACATAGTCCACAGGAGAAAGAGTTGTTTGTCCAAGTATAGAGAGAACGGGAAAATTGATCAGGAATAAGATTAGATTAGTGTTGATCCATTTTTTCATTTTGAATACTTGTGTTTTTATAGTTTAATTTGAAAAAATAAAAGATACTGTTAAAGCAAATATAAAGATATCGATTTAAGATAAAAGCCCATAATTTTTAGATTGGATTAATCTTTGTTGTTTTAATGTTTTAGAAAATTACTGTTTTCTTGGTTAAGAAAATCTCAACTTTTCATAATATCATAAAAGGAGAAACTAATGAATAGCGGTTATTATGTAAGATCCTCTGGGATATAAGTTCCCAGAGGATCTATTAATCGGTTATCAGATATTAAACATACAAAATGTTATAAGGAAGAGTTATTTATTCTTCAGTCCATTCTTTATGGCCTTCACCCGATAGATGACTCCAATCACTTTCGTAAATATTATCTGTATATACAAGCTCATCATCAAAAAGTATGGTTGTTAAAGTTTCCAGTGTTTCTAGTTGGGTTAAGTCTTCTGGATTTAAACCATAGACCATATTCGCGCCATATCCATCCTTTCTTAATTTTTTTAGGTCTTCTTCTACTCCTTGCCACCAAAGTTGTTGTAAGTTAATTGACCACACCCCGGCACGTTCTCTGGGGACTCCTTCAAAATATTGTGTATAATCCAAAGGAACATAGTAATCGGGTAATATATAGTCAATAAAACCTCCGGGTTTAACTCCTTCTACTTCAACCATAGCTCCTAAATACATATATGTATAAACTGTTACTAACTTATCCGGCATGACTTGTTTGATTTCATAGGCTAAACGGGAAGAGGCATCATAACTCCATGTAGGTAGCAGTACGCTTGGATCCCCTTGTCCATCAGCAGTATTATATCCATACTCATCATCAAGAAATATACCATCTAAACCAAATTTATCGTTGAATTTTTTTATTTCCATTGCAAATCTTTTGCACTCTTCATTTGTTAAATTTGAGATACCGGCAGGATTAGCTAGCCCGTCAAGTGCTCCATGTGGTGTCAATCCAAAAAGAACTTTTATGCCCTCTTCTTGTAATGGTCTAACATATTTCTCAATATTTTTAAATAAAAATCTATTCTGTTCATTTAAAGATATTTGTACTTTTTTTGTATTGTGGTTGTAGTGCATATTTGCAGAGAAAAGAATAACGGCATCAAACAAATATTTATCACTGTTTTTTAACTTAAAGTTCAAGTGATTAAGAGGGTTATGATGATTAATCTCCATACAGCTAAATATTTTAATGCCTGTAGATTTATCTGTTTTGTCACCAAGAACTTTCACTATAAAGGAGATATATGAATCTTTTTCAGGAATCGTTAAGTTTCCTTCTACTATGTTGGCCTTCAATGGAATTATATATTCTTTATTTTCCTCTAATACACTTAAGTCGTTTGTTATCTGCATTGTTATTTCATCTGATTCTATTTCTCCAGAGGGAATCGTTACAGTTTCTTTTGATAACTTTATTAACGATTGAGGAAAGACCGGATAATTTTTCTGCATTCTGGCATTTATAACTTCACCTAAAGACTTATCATATTGGTAAGAGATGGTTACGTTTTCTGTAACCTTTCTTCTCGCTATAAAATTAAACGTTTTGTCTAGTGTTTCGTTAATTTTTAATTCCATGCTAACTTTTTGGGCAACTGCGTTTTCAGCGTTGGCATAACCATAGTTTATTCCTAAATCATCACTATTGTCGCTCTCACAACAAGTCAATGATAATAGAGCCAAAATAGAAATCAATAAAGGTTTTATTGATAAAAAATCTGTTATTTTCATTTTATATCTTTATTACGAGTATGTGTGTAAATTAATTTTATTTGTTAGGTTTCTTGTCCCACCATAATCTTGTGCTGTAATTATCTTCGCCTCCTAGATATTCTAAAGCCTTACTATAAGTTTCTTCTTTATTTTTTTCAATAGAAGGGTAAGGTATTCTTGAGGCAGTACCTTTGGACAGTTTGGGGTCTCCACTTAAATTTAATAAAACAGGGAAGAATTTAGGATAACCGGTGCGTCTATGCTCACTCCAAGCTTCTTGCCCGATAGGAAACATTGCAATCCACTTTTGTGTAATTATTTTTTCTAATTTCACCTCGAAGTCAGCCTTGTCATCCCATTTAATAGTGGCTTTAGACTCATTTTTTACATTATAATTTACATTTTCATCCAATCGTTCATCGTATTGTATTATATAGTCATCAGGAGTGGAGCTATTATTTTCAATATAGCTTTGAATATAAGAAGCATCATTAATGTCCCATTGTTCAAATGAAGTGCGAATGCCTGCCTCATATAAGTCTTTTGCTGATCCTCCCATATTCCATCCTAATAATGCTCCCTCAGCCCTGAGAAAATAAGCCTCAGTAGCAGCCATTATAAGTTGAGGGGTTTCAGAATTAATTTTTGCTGTTGAATACATCTTTTGTGCTATTCCCTGAGAAGCAATATTGATTCCGGATCTAAGTCCAACGTAGTGATCTTCCCAATAGCCAAGTCCTGTAAAATACTTTTCAAGCCTCATTCCATCATCATATCCTGTTAAATAGCAAATAATATCAGCACAAGCTCTTGAGTCATTCCATTCAACGGCAACTTTATGTAAACCACTTGGTAAGAATAGGTTATTATAAGCATTGTCAGTATTTGATGTCATGACTCCATATTCATGATTAACGGCAGATTCCGCTTTTTCTTTTGCCAATTCCGGTTCCGCATAGCGTATTCTCATAGCCATTCTAAGCTTTAACGTATTGGCATATATAACCCACTTTTTGTAGTCATTGCTATAAATTGCATCATAGATATCGCTTATTCCTTTATAATCCGGATTTTCTTTGTCAAAAGAAGTCAGAAAAGAAATTGCCTCATCCAGCTCTTCAAACATCTTTCTGTATATAGTCTCTTGATCATCATATTCAGCAGATAAATTACCCGGGCTTAGTTTTGTATAAGGAAGAGGTCCATACATATCTGTTAAACGTTGAAAGGCTGTAACTTTCAGAATTTTAGCAAAATTATAAAGGTGATGAAATTGTTCTTGATCTTTTGCTATCTTTTCTACTTCAAAGAAACTGCGAGCGGTATACTTATAAGCATCCTCTATTGGGATGTACAACCAATCATCAATACAATTAAAGGTTTGAAAATGGTTTTTCCATTCTGATTTTGTTATGTTGAAATATCTGCCATAAACGCCCCCTATAAAGTTTTCACAATGTTGGTAATTGTTTTCTTGCACCGGAAAGGCATAATTAATTAAAGTTGGAAACTGTAATTTAGTTAAATAATGGCCTTCTGTTAATTCGTCTAAAGTGGGTTCACCTGGATTACGATTAAAATCTTCGAATTTATCCGTACACGAGCAGATAAGGGTAATTAATAGAACACTTGAAAGCACTCTATAATTCACATTGAATATTATTGTTTTAAATAATTGTTTCATTTTGTTCTTTTTTGTAATTAAAATTCAGCTTTAATGCTAAAACCTAAATTTCTGGTATTAGGTTGCATAAAGAAATCTATTCCTTGGAAAAAAGTTCCCGTACTTCCGGTCATCTCAGGGTCAAAAGGTGCATCTTTATAAATCATCCATAGATTGCTGGCTACAAAAGATAAATTTAATTTCAACCTATCATTAAATACTTTTTTAGGAATAGTGTATCCAACACTAATTTCTTGAAGTCTGATATTGTCAGCTTTATAGACATAATCGGCTAATAAGCCTTCTCTTGATCCTACGGTTTCATAGTAGTCTTTTGGGGAAAATATAACATTTCCAGATTCAACATAGCCTCTGTCACGAGCTTTCGCTGTTTTCTTAGTCACTCCATATCCATCAAGTATGGCTTCTGTTGGAGACATTACAACTCCTCCGAATCGAGCTGAGAGCATAAAACCAAAATTGAAATCTTTCCAAGCAAAGGAGTTTCTGAATCCTAAATTCCATTTTGGCAATACAGATCCTACATATTGTTCAGTGTTTTCCAATATAGGACGCTTTTCCGTTGGATCCAGCACTAGATTTCCATTATCATCCTTTTTAAATTGTTTTTTTACATAAAGATCGCCCATTGTTCCACCTTCAGTTAAGCGATAGATAGAAGCACCTATAGCTTCTCTTTCTCCTTTAAATTTATCACCCACAAGAATTTTTTCTCCATCTACATCAACCGTAGCGTCTTTATCTATCAACTTTAATATCTTATTCGCAGTAAATCCGGCTGTGAAATTACTATTCCACGTTACCTCACCTAATTTTAGATTGGTTCCTAATCCGAGCTCTATACCATTATTTCTTACATCACCTGCTTGTACATACATTTTATTATATAGTGACATTGCAGAAATATTTAATGCTAATGTTTGATTAATAGTATTGGAATGATAATAGGTAAAATCAAAGTTTAAGATGTTGTTAAATAGTTTTGCCGATAGGCCTATTTCCCAAGAGTTAGTTCTTTCTGGTTTTAAATCTGAAAGAGGTAAAAAACTGCTCGCTTCAAAATGTCTATTATCCTTATTATATGGGTAGGTGACAATTGATAGGTTCCTTGGTATGGGTGATCCAACAGATGAATAAGAACCTTTCAATTGAAGATAGTTTATTTGGCTTGGTAAAGTCAATGCTTCTGATAACAGGAACGATAATCCCGCTGAATAATAGAAAAATGAAGTATTCTTTGTTTTTGCTAGTGCAGATGACCAGTCATTCCTTCCTGTTAATGTTAGATACAACATATTTTTGTGACCCGCTTCTACACTGGTGAAAATTGATTGGTCTTGTTGATGCCATCCCATATGTACCGGATGTGTTGCTTTAGCACCCATATCTAAATTTGTCATTGCAAAATAGTTTGGAACAACCAAAGGCCCATCCATTCCTTTAGATGTGGATTTTGCATCGGAAATGCTTCCCCCCATAACCGCATTCAATGAAAAATCACCCCAATATTTATTAAGATTTAAAATTAAATCGGCATATAGTTGTTTATCATCAGCTGAAACATTTCTATATTTTCCTGTTTTCTCATTTTTACTGAAAGTTGATTTGGTGGAAGCATAGAACTTACTTTCTTCTTCCGCTCGTGAATTGTCTAATCGAAACCTTCCTGCAATGTTTAACCAATCCGTAATTTCATATTTTAAATTTACATTTACTATATAGCGATCCCTACTATTTGTTCTTGGCATTCTGTTTAGTAACCAATAAGGATTTTCAGCGTCGAGTACATTATGTTCTGCAGGCCAGTTTTGAACCATATAACCTTTTGCCTCATCGTAGGTTTCAAACTTCTTGTAATCTGTTATATTAGATCCAACGGGAAAAGTATATACAGCAGGAAGAGGATTGAAGTATTGCCCTTGTCCAATCATGTTTTTATCTGATTGTTTAATATAACTAAATCCAAAGTCAAGAGTCATTCTCTCGTTTAGAAAATTAGTTGTATTACGTAAGGTCAGGTTCGTTTTCTTATATTCATTTTCGGGAATGATACCTTCTGAGTAGGAATTAGAAAGAGAGGCATAAGTTTGGTTTCTTTCATTCCCAACAGATAAACTCGCTGATACTTGATTTACTATTCCTGTTTCAAAAAACTCCATTCTATTATTCTTCAATCCTGCTGTTTCTGGTCCCCAACTCGCATGTTGATTTGCTAGGGCAGCATATTTGTTTTGAAATTCATAATAAGTGACAGGCTTTGAGAATGTTAATTGATTAGATATTGTAACTTTGGGTTTTCCTGCTATTCCTTTCTTTGTGGTTATGAGGATAACTCCATTTGCAGCATTTGAACCATATAATGCAGCTGCTGCTGGTCCTGTAAGAACCGACATGCTTTCAATATCATCAGGATTAAGGTCGGATATTCCCTCCCCACTAGGCTGATCTGCATATATATAATTTTCATCGATTGCTCCACCACTTGTGTTATAAATAGGGACTCCATCAATAACATAAAGTGCATTATTATCTTTTGTTATGGATTTAACTCCGCGCATAACTACACGTGAAGCTCCTCCAATTCCTGTAGAAGAAGCGTTAATATTAACTCCTGCCACTTTGCCTGCTAAAGAGTTCATGAAATTTACATCTTTCACGGTTGTTAGTTCGTCGCTTTTTATTTCTTGAACATTATAACTTAATGCTTTCTGTGCACGTTTAATACCCAATGCAGTAACTACAACTGTTTCTAACTCTTGTACGTCAGATTGTAATTTTACATTTATTACGGTGTTATTTCCTACAACTATTTCCTGTGTCTGGTATCCAAGATAGGAAAATACAAGAACATCATCCGTTGATGCGGAAATGTTATAGTTTCCATCTATGTTGCTGGTAACTCCTGTTGCAGTGCCTTTGATGACAATTGTAGCACCTATGATGGGATATTCATTCTCATCAATAATGGTTCCTGTTATTGTTTTCTTGACTGGAGTACGTGGTACCTTTTGAGCAATAATCATAATCTGATCATCTTTGATCTCAAAAGAGAATCCCGTTTCTGCTAAAATTTGATCTAATACTTTATTGAGTGGTTCGTTTGTTGCGTTTAGATCTAATTGAGTTGCATCATTTAGTTTTGATTGATTGTATGCTACAGACATTGAAGTCTGTTTTTCAACTTCCTGTAAAGCTTCTTTTATCGTTATGTTATTTCTGTTTATGGAAATCTTTATATTACTGTTTTGAGCAGTAATACTACAGGTAAGTATAAGTGTTAGTAATAACACTCTAATTCTTGTTTTAATATGAATAAAAGTCATAAATAATTATTAAGGTTAACAATAATATATTTTACTAAAAAAGTGTTTCGTTGAATTTTATTGAGAAATTAGTTAGCTGGTTCGTTAACAGTCTTAGTTCGTTCAAACTTCTTCTTTCATAGGCACTATTATTTTGATGTTTTACATAGTTCTACTATTCCTCTTCTTTTAGGATCCTTTAATATATTTTGGAGGAAAAGTTGTGTTTATTTTAATAGATGTAACAAATGTTCTCTTTAAGCACATATCTGAATTCATCCATTACATTTTGCATTACCTCAAGCACTTTCTCTATAGGAGTGTTTTTTTGAAACTTAAAAGTATAGAAGTCAGTGTCTTTAGAATGATTATGAAATATAATGTCATATTCTCTTTCTAATACCTTTATGATGTCTTTAACTGTGGCACCTCTAAAAACTAGCTCTCCTCTTTGCCATGCGGTGACATCTTCAAGGTTGGTTTTATTAATTGAGAACTCATTTGTTTGTTTATTATATGTGAATTGATCTTCAATTTTCAGAATCTGATCTATGGATTTTTCTTGATTTTCTATTTGAATGGAACCCTCTATTAGAGTCGTTTTATAGTAATCTTCATTGGGATAGGCAGAAATATTAAATGTTGTTCCCAATGCGGTAACTGAAAAGTTCTTTGATTTAACTATAAAAGGAACCTTTTCATTCTTGTTTACTCGAAAATTTGCCTCGCCTGTAAGATAGATAGTCCTACTTTCTTCTCCAAAATCTTTAGGATAGAGAAGTATGGTAGAAGAGTTTATCATTACAGTGCTGCCATCTGGTAGTGTTATTGTTTTTACTTCTCCTCTAAGAGAACTGTTTTCCGAGTAGACAATATCTGGGACAGTCTTATTAATGGTAAATAAATAAGCAGTGGTAATGCAGACAACAATGGCTATCGCAGCAGCATATTGCCATACTATTAGTCTTCTTTTGTTGAATTGTTTTAAGGTGTTTTTTGATTTGAACCTATTCAAAGCTTTTAATGCATCATCTTTTGAAATATTATTAGGTTCTTCCCATAAATGTCTTAAAGCATTCTCTTTTTCTTTTGTTAGCTCGTTATTAATTAACCATTCATGAAAGTTCTCAACGGTAATTTCAGTTGGATTTGTACCTTTGAATAGCTGTATTAGTCTATTGATATATTTACCCATTTCTTATATATAACTTGGCTTACTATATATAAGACAATTTGCTAAGGTTAACTACTCAATGAAAAATAGAAAAAATAAAAGTACCACTTTTTTAAGTTCAGTTAAGGCCAAGTAAATATGTCGTTCTACTGTTCTGGTCGAAAGATTTAGTTCTTCAGCAATCTCTTTATTTTTCTTGCCATCAAATCGACTCATCTTAAAAATTTTTTTTCTTTGTTCAGGCATCCTTTCGATGGTGTTTAATGCGAGTAGCTCCATCTCTTTTGCGAATATTTTCTTTTCTAGAACTGAATTTTCAGCTAAGAAATCGTCTTTAAGTAAATGCTCTTGCTATTTTCTCTCAATCGACCTTCTCTTTAATAGATTGAAAATGTGATTTCTGGTCATCGTAAAAAGAAGGCCATTGTTGATTTCATATTCTTTCCTTTCTAAAATTTTCATGAAAATATCTTGAGTCACATCTTCAGCGTCATCCTCAGACATTAGAATGCGTGTAGCAAAAGATTTTACTTTAGGATAGTATTCTATAAAAAAAATTTCGAATCTTCGGTCCATTTCTTCGATATCTATGATTCCATTTTTTTGCGAAATTAATAATAATGCAGAAAAAATACAATGATTTAAGAGAAAAACAGCTTTAGATTCTAAACGTCATTGAGTTTGTTTTTAAGGGTTTATTTCAAATTATTAAACGATCCCAGACCTAAAGGTGGTCGGTCTGGGTTAGAAGGCCCTTCGATCTGGGTTAAACACTCCGTCGGTCTGGGAGAGACCATCGCTTGATCCCAGACCGATAAAACCTTTCATCTCTTCCACTTATTTAATGGTTCTAAGCTTATCTATTTATACTCTTTTGCTTTAAACCTACCATTTAATACAGCCAGGGCATTCAGAGCCAAAGCCTCCATTTCCTTTTCTCCAGGATAAACCGCAATAGGAGCCAAAAAAGAAATACGGTCAATTAACAAATTTATTACATATTCTGAGTTAGCCATTCCTCCGGTTAGTAAGATGGCGTCTATTTCACCTTTTAGTACAGTAGCCGCAGCACCAATGTATTTAGCTATGTTATATACCATTGCTTCTACTATGAATTGAGCTTTTTTGTCACCTGTTTCAATACGTTTTAATATGATACGTAGGTCTGTTGTATTCAGATAAGCTACCAGTCCGGCTTGTCCGGCTATCTTCTTTTTAAGTTCCTCTTGGGTATATTTCCCACTGAAACATAAATCGATTAATGCTCCGGAAGGGAGAGTGCCTGCACGTTCCGGAGAAAAAGGACCATCTCCATCTAAAGCATTATTTACATCAATTATTTTACCTTGTTGATGAACTCCTATAGATATGCCACCTCCTAAATGAATTATAATTAAATTTAATGAGTCGTATTCTTTTTGCTGTTCTCTGGCATATTGCCTGCCTATCGCTCTTTGATTTAAGACGTGGGAGATTGCAATTTTAGGAAGTAATGGTAGACCAGTAACTTTTGCCAGGTCTTGACGTTCATCCACAACACCGGGATCTGCAATAAATGCAGGACAAGGGTTTTCTTGTTTTTCTGCTATTTCACTTGCAATTAAACAGCCTAAATTTGAAGCATGATGGCGCATAGGAGTTAATACATCTAATTTCATTTTGTCATTGATATAATAAACTCCACCCGGTATGGGTTTTATCAATCCCCCTCTTGCTATGATTGCATTAAAACTTAAGGGAATGACATTCTTCTTTAATTCATCGCAGATAATTTGTTTTCGATACTCCAGTTGATCTATAGTCTGTTTAAATTCAGAAAGTTGTTCAACAGTATGTATTATTGTTGATTCGAAAACAACTTCCCGATTCTCGTAAACTGCGATTTTAGTTGAGGTGGAACCTGGATTGATGACAAGTATTTTCATTTCTTTCCCTCCGCAATTAAACAAGCCATGGCAATGCTATAATATTTAGATAATCCGCTATCACTACGAGAGGGTAGTACCACCGGGCAACAGGTGCCTTGCAAGACTCCTGCCATTGTTGCATTGGCGAAAAGAGAAACCGATTTATAAAAAGTGTTTCCAGACTCTATGTTAGGGAAAATCAACACGTCTGCCTGGCCATTGATGGGAGATGAGATACCCTTTATCTCTCCACTTTTATAGTCACAAGAGGTTTTTACATCCAGTGGGCCATCGATAATGGCATCTCCAAAAGCCCCATTTTCTGCTTGTTCCACTAGGTACACGTAATCCATGGAAATAGGGAATTTTGGACTGGCTTTTTCTGTGAAATGGATTAATGAAACCTTAGGTGTCTTAATGCCAAATTGATGGCACACTTTGATGGAATAGTCTATTATCTTTTCTCGCTGAAGAAGATTGGGTCTTGGGATTACAGCCGCATCCGAAAAAAAGAGTAATTTGGGATAAGTGGGGATTTCTAAAACTGCAATATGTGATAGGATTTTTCCTTTGGGAAGTAATCCTTCTTCTTTATGTAGTATGATTTTCAGTAAATCATCAGTATTAATCAATCCTTTCATTAGAATATCCACTTTACCTTGTCGCACAAGTTGTACTCCCTTTTGTGCTGCTTCTTTTGAGTCTTTAATATCTAAGATGGTAATGTCTTCTTTGTAGCTAGGCGATAATAAAATTTCCGGCATTAGAGAAAGGTCTCCGATCAATATAAAATGAGAAACTCCTTCGTTTAAGGAACGCAAGATTGCATATTCAGTAGGTTCATCATAAGGGCAAATAACAACAACCGTTTTTTGTTTAACCCTAGCTTGTAGATGTTTGATGAGTTCTTGGAAGTTTCTAATTGCTTGCATTACTTATAATTTATAAAATTATCCATAATATAAACATACTTCTTTGCTTCCTTGTTTAATTCTAAAGAACTTTTAATTGATTCAACACTTTTAAAAGACATCTTTTATTTACAGAAGAATTAAGAGTAGCTTTGTAGAAAGAAACTTTTATTATTATTAATTGGTCTATGATGAAAGCTTTGCAATATCCTCCTTTTTTGAAACCTAATGATTCTGTTATTATGGTTTCTCCATCAAGTCGTATTGATAAGAAGCTAGTATCCAAAGCTAAAGAAAGATTAGAAGCTTGGGGCTTAAAAGTAAGTCTTGCAAAACATGTAGTTTCTGCTTATGATAATTATGCCGGAACAGAAGATGATCGTAGAGTGGATTTTCAGGAAGCTATGGATAATAAAAAATACAAAGCTATTTTTTGTACCAGAGGTGGTTATGGTGCTGTTCATTTTATTGATCAGTTGGATTTTACTCAATTTAAACAATCGCCAAAATGGTTGATTGGTTATAGTGATATTACAGCTTTACATTTGAGATTTAATAATGAGGGGTTTGCTACACTGCACGGACCTATGGCCAGACATCTGGCAACCGCACCTGAAGGAGAGGCCTCTCTGCTCTATCTAAAAGGGCTGCTCTTTGGTAAAAAACCAACATACTTTTGTCCTTCACATCAATTGAACAGAAAGGGAAAGGCTACAGGGGTGTTATGGGGAGGGAATTTGTCTGTCTTAGGGGCTATGCAAGGTACGCCTTATGCTGTAATTGCTAAAGAAACCATTCTTTTTGTAGAAGATATCGGAGAACATTTACATGCCATTGAAAGGTTTTTTTATAATTTGAAACATTCCGGTGTCTTAGATCAGTTGTCCGGTCTTATCGTGGGGCAATTTACTGATTATCTTGAGAACCAGTTGCTAGGTAGACGTGTTTACCGAATGTTGTCTAAATTGTTAAAACCTTATTCTTTTCCGGTATGTTATAATTTTCCTACAGGACATACTAAAATGAATTATCCCTTAATATGTGGTTCCTATGC